>Ga0210390_10000794_pt1 | contig 32249 bp, 26 predicted proteins | sample IncBWH11OmetaG_FD_161050 | JGI IMG/M metagenome (GOLD analysis project Ga0210390, IMG submission 161050) | Forest soil microbial communities from Barre Woods Harvard Forest LTER site, Petersham, Massachusetts, United States - Inc-BW-H-11-O ...
AAAACGAGCGCGCCGAGGAGGTCTTCCGGCGTCTGGTCGCGCTTGAGCGCGCGCGACGCCACCGCACGCGCGCGCGCGGTCTCGACGTGCCCGGGATTCTCGGCGATCACCGTCTCGCTCATGGTGAAACCGGGCGCGAGCGTATTGACCCGGATGCCGTGCTCGCCGAGCTCGCGCGACAGTGCCCGCGACATCGCCAGGATCCCGCCCTTGGAGGTGACGTAATGCAGCATCCAGGGGATGCCGCGGAAGGCCGTGCCCGAGCCGATATTGATGATCTTGCCGTAGCCCTGCGCCTTCATATGCGGCACGACGTGCTTCACCATCAAAAACGGGCCGCGCAGATTGATCGCCATGACGCGGTCCCACACGGCGGTATCGATCTCCGTGCAGCTCTGCTCGGCAAGCGGCGCGAACAGAGCGGCATTATTGATGAGAATATCGATCTTGCCGAACCGCTCCATCGTATCGGCGATCAGCGCCTTCACCGCAGCCTCGTCGCTGACATCGGTGACGTGGCTGGCCACTGAATTGGCCCCATGCGCACGCGCCAGTTCTGCCGCGAGCTCCCCGCCGTCGGCAATGTCGGCGATCATCAGGCGCGCGCCTTCGGCGGCGAGCGTGCGCGCATAGTGCATGCCGATGCCTTTGGCGCCTCCGGTCAGAATAGCCACGCGGCCGTCGAGACGCGCCATAACTTCCCCCTTTGTCGCGAACGCCGTTCGGCGCCTGTTGCTCAGCTTTTACCGCCGTGCGCGGCAATGAATTTCGCGAAAGCCTCGAGCTGCTGCTTGATGAAGCCGATGGTCTGCTCGTCCTTGATCTGGCCGGTCTTGTCGTCAATGCGCGCCGACACATTGCCGATGAAGATCTCGGGCTTGTTCATGGTCATCGCGTCGAGAAAGATCATGCAGCGGCGCAGGTCGTATTGCATGCGGCCGCCGCCCAGAACACCGGCCCCCGCGGATTGCATCGTCACCGGCTTGCCGGCGAAAGGCTGGTTGGGCACCCGCGATACCCAGTCGATGGCATTCTTCAAGCCGCCCGGGATCGAGTAATTGTATTCCGGCGAGATGAAGATGACGCCGTCGGCGGCGCGCACGGCTTCGGCGAGCTTTTGCACCAGCTCCGGGAAGCCCGTCGTGTTCTGGATATCGGCGTTATAGACCGGGAAGTCGGCCCACGGCGGCGCTTCGGTGATTTTCATGCCGGCCGGCGCATAGCCGGGCAAGAGGTTCATCACCATGCGATTGTAGGAGCCTTTGCGCAGGCTGCCGCAGATGGCGATCACATTGAATGTCGAGCCGGCCATATGATCTCTCTCTATCCAGCGCCCGCCGAGCACGGCCCGGCGGGTCAAAATGACTTACGGCTGAAAGGGTCGCAAGGCATGTCGCAGCGCGCGTGCCGAATGCGCCATCGCCGCCGCTTCCGATCAATAATTGAGGATCGCAATGTCCTTCGCCGATCGCGGGCCGGGCAGCGACTGCACGAAGGCGTAAATGTCGGCGATGTCCTTATCCGACAAAAGCGCCGCGGGGAAAGCCGGCATATCGTTGACCGGGTTGCGTATCTGCGCCTTGAAGCCGTCGAACGGCAGAGCAGTCTTGGCAAGGATCGGCGCCGGGCCGTTATAGGCACCGCCCTGCCCCGAACGGCCGTGGCAGGTGAAGCAGCCATTGGCGACAAAGAGACGCTTGCCGATACCGGCATTGCCCGGCGGCGCATCTTGCGCCTGCGCCACAGTCCAAGTGGCAATGCCGGCCACAGCGGCAGCGCACGCGATCCGCGCGATCCGTTTGATTGCATTCACGGCAGGCACTCCTCAGCGCGGATCGGTGACGACGTCGACCACGGCCGGCTGGCCGCTCTTGACCGCGGCGATGGCGCGGGAGAGCGCCGGCGCGAGGTCTTTCGGATCGGTAATCGGACCCTCGCCGTGAGCGCCCATGCCGCGGGCGACCGTGGCGTAGTCGATGTTGGGGTCCTTGAGCGTGGTGCCGATGTCCATTTTCGACACGTCGCGCCCATGCCGCGCCGCCATCGCCACGAGGTACATGTATTCCTGGTGGTAGGCGCGGTTGTTCTGCACGATGTAGAGGATCGGAATCTGGTGATGCGCGGCGGTCCACAGCGCGCCGGGATTGAACATGAAGTCGCCGTCGCCGCCGAACGACAGCGTGAAGCGGCCATGCTTCTTGTTGGTGAGCGCCGCGCCGAGCGACGCCGGCAGATTGTAGCCGATGCCGGAGCCGCCGGAGACGCCATTCCATTGGTGCGGTTTGTTGAAATCCCATAAGCGCTGTGGCCAAGACAGCTTGATCGTGGTGCCGACCATCGACCAATCCTCGTCTTTGATCTGGGCATAGACCTCAGCGCACATGCGCGCCGTGGTGATCGGGCTTGAATCCCAGCCGATCGTTGCATCGGTCTTCGATCGCTCGACCATGGCGAGATGCGTCGCTGCGAGTTTCTTGCCGCGCGCGTCGAAAGCGGCTTTGTGGCCGTCATCGGTCAGCCGCTTCACCGCTTCGGTGAGCGCCGGCAACGACGCTTCGGCGTCGCCGGCGATATCGAGATCGATATCCTGCCAGCGGCCGAAATCCTGATAATTGGATTTGAGATAGAGGTCGCGCGTGCCGAGCGTGATGAGCTTGGCGCCTGACTTGATGCCCGATGACGAGCGCCGCACGATGCGGTCGCTGAAATGGGTGAGCGCGCCCCAGAGATCGTTCATCTCCATCGCCAGGATCACGTCGGCCTGGCCGATCAGGGCCCGGCGGAAGCTCTGATTGAGCGGGTGCCGCGACGGGAAATTCATGCGGCCGCCATTGTCGATGACGCCGCATTGCAGCGCTTCGGCAAGCGCGACGAGGTTCGCCATGCCTGCCGGCGTACGCGCCACGCGATCGCAGATGATGATCGGGTTCTGCGCCTCGACCAGCATCTTCGCGGCTTCCGCGATCGCGGCGGAATCGCCTTGCGGCGGGATCACCGGCGCGAATTTCGGAATGCGCAAGGCTTCCGGATCGGGGATCGGGTTCTCTTGCAGCTCGGCATCGAGCGCGATGAAGACAGGCCCCATCGGCGGCGTGGTCGCGATCTTATAAGCGCGCACCGTGGATTCGGCGAAATGCGTCAACGAAACCGGCTGGTCGTCCCACTTGGTGAATTCCCGGACAATTTGTCCGATATCGACGCCAGAATGCACCCACTCGGTGCCGGGCATGCGTTTGTCCGCCTCCATGATATTGCCGCCGAAGACCAGGACCGGAACGCGGTCGCACCAGGCATTGTACATCGCCATGGTCGCATGCTGCAGGCCGACGACGCCGTGGCAGGCCATGGCCATCGGCTTGCCTTCGATCTTGGCATAGCCCTGCGCCATGTGGACGGCGATGTCCTCGTGCACGCAGGTGATAATTTCCGGCTTGTTGTTGGCGTGATTGAGGACGGCCTCGTGCAGGCCGCGATAGCTCGAGGCGCAGTTGATCGCCATGTATTCAATGCCGAGCGAATTGAGCACGTCGGCCATGAAGTCGCCGCCGCTCGAGGTCTGATTGACCGGATCGCTTGACGGCGCGAGCGTCTCGGCGGCGGTCTGCAACGGCCCGGGGACTGCGGCCTTCAATTGCGGCTGCGGCGCGACCGGAGCCGCGTTGGCTGTAACTTGCGGCACCACCGCAGCGGCAGCCCCGACGAGCCCCGCGCCTTTGAGAAAATTGCGGCGGCTCGAAGCAGAAGGTTGACGGCGTTTATCCAAGGCATTCCCTCCGGCCGACTCAGTCGGCCATTAAGACTGTTCTTGGCGGGCAGATTCGCCTTGGGATTTGTCACCGTCAAGCGCGGTGAGACCGGGAGCAGCCATGCGGACGCATTTTTCGGACATCGGCAAAAAACCGCGGTCCTATCGGACGTTAGGTACGCGGTGGACTAATTGCTCGGCGTGCCCGCGAGCGCAGAGACGGCAACGTCTTGGAAGCCCTGCGGCACGGTCGCGAGCTCGCCGTGCCGACCCATGAAATCGGCCATGGCTTTCACGCCATAGACGGCGCTGCCAAACTCGCCCCTGATATCCCGGATCACGGATTCCATGGCGGGGCCGTTCATCACATCGGACGGCTCGTGGGTGAGATAGATTTGTGCGGCGCGGCGCGGGTCATCGTGGATGATGCGGGCGGCTTCATCCATCGCCTTCTCGATCACTTCAGGCACGCGCGGGGCGGCATCGATATAGGCCTTGGTGGCGCCCAGAATGATGAAGGAGAACTTGCCGCCCATCACGTCGGACGAATTGAGCACGGCATGGATCTTGGCGTCGCGCAGCGCGAGCTCGGCATAAGGCGGCGACGCGAAATAGGCCCTCACCTGGCCGCTCCCTTCGACCAGATCGTTGATCGCGTCGGCGTGTGACAGCGCGACAACCTGGCTCTTCAGCCGGTCAAAGCGGCTCAGCGCCTTCTCCGATTGCAGCTCCAACACATACATCTGTGGCGACGTCAGCGTCGGCATAGCGATCTGATCGGCGGACTTGAGATCGGCGATGGACTGCACGTCCGGCTGATTGCTGAGCAGCGTAAGCGGCAACGACGTCAGGCCCGATACGGCAAAGACCTGTTCGGGCTTATCCCTGCCCTTCTCCCAGGCGGCGAGCAGCGGCGCGGTGCCAAACGGCGCAATGTTGATGTCGCCCGAGGCCAGAGCGGCCCGCGCCTCGGCTGCGCTGGTAAAGCGCTGAAATTCCGCCTTGGCGTCGAGATGCGCTTCCTTGGCGTGCTTCTCGACGAGCTTTAAGTCCTCGCAGATATAGATCGGCAAGAACGCCAATCCATAGCCGATGCCGACTTTGATCTGATCCTGAGCCAGCGCCGGTGTCAGTGCGATGGAGAAAGCAAGCAGCACGACACAGAACCGCAGCGGCTTCTGCAGTCGCTGCGTTCGTTGGCGCCATCGCTCCGGCATATCGCGCATTCCGAAGTCTTATTCGTTGGCGATCGGATTGCGCAGCGTGCCGACGCCTTGAATCTCGACTTCGACGGTGTCGCCGTTCTTCATCCACACCGGATTAGGCTTGCGGGCATGGCCAACGCCCGACGGCGTGCCAGTGAAGATGACATCGCCCGGCTCGAGCGTGATGCCCTGGGTGATGTAAACCAGCATCTCGACCACGGGGAACATCATGTTGTCGGTATTGTCCGACTGCATGACGTTGCCGTTGAGGCGGCTCTCGATCTTCAAGCCCTTGGCGGCGTCGGGCAATTCGTCGGCGGTGACGAGCCAGGGGCCGAAGCCACCAGTGCGATCGAAGTTCTTGCCCATGTCCCATTGCGTGGTCTTGCGCTGGAATTCGCGCACCGAACCTTCGTTGCCGCAGGAGTAGCCGGCAATGCAGGACGTGGCGTTGGCGGGTGTCAGATGCTTGGCGCGCTTGCCGACGACCAGAATCAGCTCGGCCTCGTAGTCGAGCGTCTCCGACACTTTCGGCCGGATGATCGGCTGCCCATGCGGCACCATCGATGTCAGGCCGCGAAAGAAGACGGTGGGAAATTTCGGAATGTTGTCGCGCTGCGAGCCTTCCTTGACGTGTTCGAGATAGTTGAGGCCGAGGCAGATGATCTTGCCGGGCTTGCCGACCGGCAACGCATATTTGAGTCCGGCAAGCGGCTTGCGCGCGGAAGCCGGTGCGCCCTTGGCGATGGCGGCGAGTTGTTTGGTGTCGCCGTTGTTCTTGGCGAGCCATTCGCCGAGATCACTTGGAATCTTGCTGTCCACGGCCTGCAGGTCGACGACCTGGTCGCCCTCGACAACGCCAAAATGCGGGCCTCCCTGCCCTTCGAACGCAACGATTTTCATGCTTTTCAGTCCTTCAAGAGATCGGAAAACGCCTCGCGGGCGGCGGGACTATATCGGGCCGGCTTGCGGCAATCCACCCGGGCGCAATTGTCCCGCGGCTAGCCAAGAAAATGCGCGCGCAATCGCTCGCGCGCCGCCTGCGCCGCGCGCAGATCGAAACCGTTGACAATGGCGAGGCGGAAGCCGCCGGGCGGCATCGCGTGTTGCTCGGGCGAACGATCCTCGTGGAAAGTGACTTGCACGCTGGTCACGCCCGGCATGTGTGCGACGTCATCGACCAGTGCCGGCGGCGGATGCCGGTAGCGCCGTCCGTTCGGGCCGAACAGAACGACGCTATAGCCTTCGCTGCGATCGTCGTCCTCGAACTCCCATTCGTGCCGCTCATAGAGACCCACCAGCGCGTCGACCCAGCCCGGACCGTAGAGATCAGGCCATTGGTCGGCAAAACGCAGATGCGCTTCGATGATTTTTTGGCCGATGGTTTCGAGATTCAGCATCCCAGTATAACCAGGCAGATGCTTTTCGATCCAAGTGCTGCAATAGGCCTCGAGACCGGCATCGGGCTCGGCATGAACCAGCCAGTAGTCGAACGTGCCCTCGCCCGCGGGCTTGCCGGTGACATGCCGCCACCAGCGCGGCACGCCATCGACGACGACAATGTCGGACGAGACGTGCCGGCCTTCGAGATAAATCATCCAGAAATGGCCGGGCGCGTAGTGCCGCTCGTAATCGGCCTGCGATTGCAGCACGCGGCTGCCGACGCCCATGCCTTTGAGATTGGTGATCGGCTTGGAGAAGACCGGAAAACGCGGCGGCTCAATGCCGTGCGGTCCGGCTTCGAGATTCTGGCTCAGTGCGACTGCGAGCTTGTCGTAGACCCAGCGCTGCGCCGGATACCAAAGCCAAGCGTCGCAATCTTCCGTCGGAATATTGGCGTCGGTCTTGACGTGAGCGAAATATTGCAGGCGCCAAGGGTCGGCTTCACAAATCGGCATCGGCTTCACAGGTCGGCATAACCGCTCGCCCGACGGCTCACCTCGGCGTCACGCTTGCTCGCGCTTGTCCGGCTGTGCGCCGTCGAATTTGAGCGCCAGCACGCCGAACATGCCATCGGTCCACGACTTCAGCGGCGACCAGCCGGTGCCGCGCGCCAGCGCCGTGAAGGACTCCACCGTATATTTGTAGCTATTCTCGGTGTGGATGGTTTCGCCGGCGCGGAAGCTAATCGCCTTGCCGTTGACCTTCACCTTCTGCCGCTTGGTGCTGGCGAGATGCATCTCGATCCGCTTCTGCTCGCTGTTGTAGCAGGCATGATGCTCGAAGGCGGAGAGATCGAAATTGGCGCCGAGCTCGCGATTGATGCGCGCCAACAGATTGAGATTGAACTTCGCGGTCACGCCCTCGGCATCGTTGTAAGCGGGACAGAGAATCTTGATGTCCTTGATCAGATCGACGCCGATGACGAGAACCGCGCCCTCGCCCAGCGAGTCGGCGGCATGGCGCAGGAATTTCGCCGCTTCGTGCGGCTCGAAATTACCGATGGTCGAGCCCGGGAAAAAACCGACCCGCGGCAGATGTGCAATCGGCGCCGGCAGCGCAAAGCTCTTGGTGAAGTCGGCAACCACCGGATGCACGGCAAGACGCGGAAAATCGCGCCGCAGCAGCACCGCCTCGTTCTGCAGGAAGTCGCCGGAAATATCGACCGGTACATAGGCCTCAATGGTCGTCGCAGCACCCAGGAGAATGCGCGCCTTGCGGCTCGACCCGGCGCCGAACTCGACTAGCGCGCAGTTCTGCGGAAACAGCGAGGCGATCGCCGGCGCATGCTGACGCAACAGCGCGATCTCGCAGCGGGTCGGGTAATATTCCGGCAGCTGCGTGATGCGCTCGAACAGAGCGGAGCCGGCGAGATCATAGAAATATTTCGGCGCCAGCCGCTTTGGCTTCGCGGTCAGTCCTTCGAGGACATCGGCAGCAAAGGAGTCCGCGGTTTCGACAGTCGGCACCGCGCGGAGCGCGGTTTGCACGGAAGGGGCCATTGTTCAGCTCTTCGGGAGGTTCTCAGTGTTGATATTCCGCAAGCCGTAATCCGGAGAACTGCCAGCGCGCCTGCGGGTAAAAGAAATTGCGATAACTCGGCCGAGAATGGCCGGCCGGTGTCCCGAGCGAGGAGCCGCGCAACACCAACTGGTTGACCATGAACTTGCCATTGTATTCGCCAAGCGCGCCCAGTGCCGCGCGATAGCCGGGATATGGTGAGTAGGCACTGCGCGTCCACTGCCAGACGATGCCAAATGCGTCAGACAGCGCACCGTTATTGGCGGCGACTTCCCATTCCGCTTCGGTCGGCAGATCGCGACCGGCCCAACGCGCAAACGCATCGGCTTCATAATAACTGATGTGACACACCGGCTGTTCCGGCTCGACGCAGCGTAGACCGCCGAGCGTCATGGCAAACCACGCGCCGTCGACCTTGCGCCAATAGCCGGGCGCCTCCCAACCCTGCGCCTCGACCGCCGCCCAGCCGTCGGAGAGCCAAAGCGTCTGCGTCGTGTAGCCGCCATCGGCCATGAATTCGAGCCACTCGCCATTGGTCACGAGCGCTGGCGATAACCGCACCGGCTGTAACAGAGTTCGGTGCGCAGGCAGCTCGTTGTCGAACGAGAAGCCGGTGCCGTCGTGGCCGATCGTGTGGACGCCCTCGAGCACCGTGCTCGTCACCGGCCTCTCCGGGCTTCGCGGCCATTGCCAATCCGGGTTATAGGCCGGATGCGTCGCATTGAGCGAAAAGGCGTGCAGGATATCGGTCAGCAGCAGTTCCTGATGCTGCTGTTCGTGCTGCAGACCGATCTCGATGACCGGCGCCAGGTCCTCGAAGTTCCCCGCGCCTACAATCAATTGCGCGATCGCCTCATCGACATGCGCGCGATAATCGGCGACTTCCGCCATTGACGGCCGCGTGATCAGGCCACGCTGCGGACGCGCCTGCCGCGGACCCGCGGAGACATAATAAGAATTGTACAGAAAGGCGAAGCGTTCGTCGAAGACGCGATGGGATGGAAGATGCGGCCGCAGCAGGAATTGCTCGAAGAACCACGTCACATGCGCGCGATGCCATTTGGTCGGGCTGGCGTCGGGCATCGATTGGACGACCTGATCCTCGGCCGACAGCAACGCTGCGCGGCGCTCGGTCTCGGCCCGCACCGCGCGAAAGGCATTGAGCCACTGTTGCCGCGACTGTTCCTTTACAACCTGCCGCCCACCGGCAGGCGGATGTGAAGGTTCGGCGCCAGCATCGTCGGAGGCTGGTTGCGCTGTGTCGCTTTCCCGAACACGTGTGGAAGCGGCCAAATGTGGCATGAGAGAAAGTCCGTAATGGACGGAATTAAGCCAGAAATCTCAAAGGCTGCACGATAATCGGTCCCAGGCAGCTTGGTTCCATTGAAGAACCGCTGGCCAAAGACCGCAATGTACTTCGACACACATCTAACGCGCTTGTGATCGTACCCCCAAGCCGCCCCGATAATGGCAGCATGCTTGGCGAAAGTCGGACCGGGGACGTATGGTCTTACCCGTGCTTTGACAAGGGGCTACCGGCGGTGTTTGCAAATCAATGACTAAGCGGGTGAAGGGGAAGCGGAAATCCGGTTCGCGAACCATGCTGCCGCGTGAGCGGGCTGACTATTCGGCAATCGTCGATCGGCCGCCGCTGAAACTGCCCGGCGGGGCACGCATCGTCTTCTGGTCGATCGTCAATCTGGAGGTCTGGGACATCGGCAAGCCCATGGCGCGCCAGGTCTTGGCCCCACCGACAGGCGTCACGCAGCTCCCCGATGTGCCCAATTGGAGCTGGCACGAATACGGCATGCGGGTCGGGGTGTGGCGCTTCTTCGATTTGTTCAAGCGCGAGAAGATCCGCCCTACTCTCGCGCTGAATGCCCGCGTCTGCGAGGACTACGCGCGCGTGGCGCAGGAAGCCAGGAGCGATGCCTGGGAATTCATGGGCCATTCCTATCAGCAAGGACCTATCCATAACGAGCCTAATCAAAAAGCGATGATCAAGCGTTCGCTGGATATCCTTGAAGGTTGCTGCGGCAAGCGCCCTGTCGGCTGGCTCGGCCCGGGCCTGACGCAGACGTTGGAAACGCCGGACCTTCTTGCCGCCGCCGGGCTCAAGTATATTGGCGACTGGGTCTATGACGACGAACCTTCAACCATCCGGACCAAAAATGGTCCGCTGGTCACGCTCCCGTACACACTAGATATCCACGACATCGCGATGATGGCAGTCCAGCATCACGAGTCGGATTATCTCCTCAAGCGTTTCATCGATCAGTTCGACCGACTCTACGCCGAAAGCGAGCAGCGCGCCAAGATCATCTCGCTCGCGATCCATCCCTACCTCAGCGGCCAACCGCACCGCATCAAATATCTAGAAGCGATCTACGAATATACGCGGCGATTCGACGGCGTGTTGTATTGGACCGGCGAAGAGATCCTGGATTGGTATCTGCGCGTTTCGCCGTCGCGCGGCTGACGCGGATGAATGAGCGCCGTTGTCATTGATCGGTCACGCCACGACAACTGGGACGCAAAACTGTCTGACAATGATCGAACGTGTGTGCTACGCTCAGCGCGGGCCCGAGCCGAGTTTCCGAACAGCAAGAGTGCCGTAGTTGTCCGTCGCGCCTGATGCCAAGTCAGCAATTGTCGATGCCAAGGCGCGCGATATCGAGGCGCTCGGCCACCAAGACGTGGCGGGATCGGCGCCGCTCTTCTTGATCATCTGCGGATTGGCGATCGGCGCTCTTCTTGGCGCTTTCGCCCCCGCCATCGATCAGCGCGGCGTTGATGGCTCGCTGGTACTGGCGGGCACTGTCAATTTTCCGCCGCAGTCCCCGCTGGCCCCATATTTCCTTGACAGCTGGACGAGCATCCACCAGATCGGAGCACTGCTGCTACGCGCCGGAATCGCGCAGGATCACGTCAATACGCTGTTCATCTTGTTTCCTTGCGCGCTTCTGGTCTGCGGCTATGTGATGCTCATCTATGGCGTGAGCGGCCGGTTTCTGATCTCGGTCCTCGCCGGGCCGCTGTGTTACCTGGCAAATCCGCTGGCGCCGTTCTTTGCTTCACCCGACTACACGACGCTCGGCCTGTTATGGAGCCAAGTCACCGAAGGCACGTTTGGCTTCTGGGCTCACGCTGGTGCGGTCTGGATCGTCGGCTGCGTCGCTGCGGGACGCTACACTCTCGCAGGCTTTTCGGCTCTGGTGCTGGTCTGCGTGCATCCGGTCATGGGCGCCTACATGACGGCGTTGCTGATTGCGACACTCGTCGCGGGCCGGATTTTTTTCGGACTGCGCATGCCCGGACTCGCCAAGGGCGCAGCTTTCGGTGCGTGCGTCACGCTGATAAGCCTCGCTACATATTTCAAGACGCGCTCCGGCTTCTCTGCTCCGATCGACCAGGTGGCCTATGACGCCTATCTACGTTTGTGGGATGTCCACCAAAGCCACGTGATGACGTCCGGCAACGCGATACGAATAGCCGCAGCGGCGGTGCTGGGCATGGCCGCGCTGTCCGCCTTTCTCGCGCTTCGCGTTGCGCGGCGGGAATCCACCACGCTGGTTTTCGTTTTGACACTGCTCGCGGTGGCGGCTTCAACTATCGCCTATTACGCCGTCCACATTGTCCCGCAAGTCTTGCCGGAACTGGTGCTGCGGACGCTGCCGGCGCGATTGCTCAATGTGCAGGCTTTTGTCAGCACGCCGCTCGTGCTTGGCGTCGCCATCTGTATCGCCGACCGCGCCGTTAAAAATCGGAAGACCGGCACATTCGTCTGGGCTGCGCGCCTGCTGCCGGTCGCCATTTCGCTGCTCGTGATCGCCAGCGCAACGGTTTACGCGCTGCAACGCCGCAACGCGATTTCCGCTTATGCGCAAACCGTCATCGACACGCGGATGCTGGGCAAGCTGTCACCGGCGCAGGAGCAAAGCCAAACGTTCTGGCGCGACGTTCGGGCGGCAGGCGTCACCGGCCTCGTCCTGACCTCATCGCGAGACTCCGCGGCGAGCCTCTATCACGGCCATCTGGCGATTGCGGTCTATGGCGATGCCATGGATTTTTTCCACTACATCCCGCAGGCCGCCGGTGCAGCTGCCCGGATCGTCACCGAGGGCTATGGCATCCCGTTCTCGGACCCCCCGCTTGAAATCCTGCATGCGGCACGGCTGCCCGCGGATGCCGGGCGCGTTTACTGGGCGAACCTGAGCGGCGACGAGTGGTGCAAAATTTCTCGCAATCTCGGCGTGACTGCGCTGGTCGCGCCTACGGATTGGCCCGTCAAGCTGCCCGCGCTCGTGCGTGGACCTGAGCTCACCCTCTATACGGTATCATGCCATTGACGGGAGCGCCGCGTTGACCGACGAAAACAACAAGCCGGCCCGCGGTTTCGTGGTCAAGGGCCGGCGCCAAGTCGCGGCAAACAGCGTATTCGATATTTTTTTCGATCATCTTGCGGAGCCGCCCGACCGCGAAGTCGCCGATTTTCTCGTCGTGCAGCCCAAACACGTCGGCTCTGACGGCGTAACCGGAATTTGCGTGTTGCCGATCGTCGCCGGCCGGTTTGCGCTGGTGAACTGTTATCGCCACCCGGTCGGGCAAATGTCGCTTGAAGCGCCAAAAGGATTCGTGGAGTCGGGCGAATCCTCACCGCAAGCCGCGTTGCGCGAGCTCCACGAAGAGACCGGCTTGTCATGCGCTGCGGCTAACCTCATCAGTCTGGGCACCGTTATCCCGGAACCCGGCATCATCAATGGGCGGCTGGCCCTGTTCTTGGCACGTGATTGCACCGGAACAATCAGGATCGACGCCAGGGAACTCGGAATGTCATCGGTCCGCTTGTTCACCCCGGCCGAGTTGGACGCTGAGATCGCGGCCCGGAGGGTTGAAGACGCGGTCACGCTGCTGCTGTTGTGCCGGCATCGGGCATTTCCCGCGACCTGAACGCGCGTTCTCGCCGGTTTGTGCATCGAATTTGGCGTGGACCCTGCCGCCCCGGGTGCGCTACAAGGTGGACCAGCGGTTGAAGGCGTGATGGGGGACTTCGCAGCGCCATGAGCGCCCAAAAAGCCATATATATGAATGAGTTCAATGTCCGGATGGGCAAGGCTACATACCTCCCCATGGTCTCCGGCATTCTGCGTGCTTACGCCGAGACCAGCGAAAGGGTCCGGGCAAATTACCGCTTCAAGCCGTTCCTGTTTTGCATCGACCGGTTCGAGAACCTCATCGCACAATACGATGAAGAGCCAGCGATGGCGACGTTCTCCATCTGCATGTGGAACGAGCAGCTCTCGCTCCAACTTGCACGCGAAGTCAAAGCGCGCTGGCCGAACTGCCTGATCGTGTTCGGTGGCTCGCAATGCCCGCATGACAGCAAGGCCTATCTCGCGGAGCACGCTTTCATTGACGTCGCGGTGCGCGCCGAAGGCGAAGAGGCGTTCTACGGCATCTGCGAACGCTTCATCGACTCCCGCGACTTTTCCGGCGTGCCCAACGTGACGTTCCGGCATCCGATAAGCGGTGAGACGATCGAAAACTCCGAGAAATCCGACTTCGAACGCGACCTCGATTCATATCCCTCGCCTTATACGACGGGCGTGTTCGATTACATGTTCGCCGCACATCCCGAATACGACTTTCAGGCGATCATCGAGACCAATCGCGGCTGTCCGTTCCTGTGCACGTTCTGTTATTGGGGCCGCGGCGGCACGACGCGCCGCTACCGCTATCATTCGCTCGAACGGGTCCATGCCGAGGTCGACTGGGTCGCACGCAGCGGCATCCGCTACCTCTTCAACGCGGATTCGAATTTCGGCATGCACAAGCGTGACGGCCAGATCGTCGACATGCTGATCGAGAGCAAGAAGAAGTACAACTACCCGGAAAAATTCCGCACCTGCTGGGGCAAGAACACCGACGACAAGATCTTCATGCTGGCAGCCAAGCTGCACAAATACGACATGGAGAAAGGCATCACGCTGGCCCGGCAGAGCAACTCCAAGCCGGTTCTGGCCAATATCAAGCGCGGCAATATCAAGCTCAGCTCCTATGCCGCCCTGCAGCGCCGCTTCAACGATCTCGACGTACCGGTCTATACCGAGATGATCCTGGGCCTGCCCGGCGAGAGCTATGACACCTGGCGCGAGGGCATCGAGCAGATTCTGCAGTCCGGCCTCAAGAACCAGCTCTTCGTCTATCAGTGCGAAGTCTATCCCAATACCGAGATGGGCGATCCGGACTATCAGCGCCGCTTCGGCATCGAGACCCTGCGCACCGAACTGCGCGAAATCCACGGCAGCATCCGCGACAAAGGCTGGGTTACGGAATATCAGGACATCATCGTCGCCTCGCAATCGATGAGCAACGACGATTGGCGGCGGATGACAAAGCTCGCGACCATGACCATGCTCCTGCACAGCATGAAGCTCGGCTTCTATGTGCTCGGCTGGCTGTCGGAGCGGTTCGACCTGCCGCATATCGGCCTCATCGAATTCATCAGCGAGGCGCACCTTCGCCTCCACGACACGCCCATCCTGCGCGACGAACTCGCCTCCCTCGAGCGCTATCTCGACGACATGATGGCCGGCGCCGGCCGCGGCTGCGTGCTGCCGGGCTATCTCGACATCTACTGGGACATCGAGGAAGCGCTCTTCATCCGCATCGCTGAGAAGCTCGACGCGTTCTTCGGCGAATTCGAGAGCGTCGTACGCCAGTATCTCGACAGTGAAAACGTGAGCTACGATGACCGCGAGGTCAGCGAGGTGATGCGCTATCAGCGCCTGCGCATTCCGTCGGCGACGTCGGACGACGCCCGCACCGAGCAGTTCGCGTTCAACGTTCCCGAATATTTCGACCGTCTATTCAGCACCGACACGATCCCGCTGGTCCGCGAGCGACAGCGCCTCGCCGCCCAGCCCATCGACTACAAGGGCGACAAAGGGCGGTTCGTGCGGGAGACGATCCTGTGGGGCCGCAAGAGCGGCACGCTGATCGTCAAATGCGCTTGGAGTTCTCTCGACCGCGCGGATTCATCGAGCGAGATCGTGGAAGCGCAGCGTGCCGAGCGGGCAAAGGTCATTCTTGCCAACTGGCCCTCGGCTTCGCTCGCTAATGCCGCCCCCTGACGGCGGCCTGCAAGGCGATCACTACATTCATTGCCCGATTTGCGGTCCCGGCGCCGGCTTCAGCATCAAGTACGCCGAAGACGCGGATGTCGGACAGCTCGATTTCGCCGCGCGCAAGCTTTCATGGCATATGCACTGGCGCATTGTCGAATGTGACGATTGCGGCCTCACCTATTCGAATCCCATCGCTTCTCCGGACAAGATCCGCAGGCTGTACCGCGACAGCGCCTTCGTCGACGAAACTCAAATCGACAACATGGCTGACGATTACATCAATGAGGTCATGGCTATTGCCGACCCTGCGGCCTCACCGCGACTTCTCGAAATCGGCTGCGCCAGCGGCTATTTTCTCACGCGCGCGCTGGACCGGGGCTTTGATGCGGTCGGCGTTGAGCCAGGGATGGCGGCGGTCGCACATGCGCCGGCGCATACCCGATCGCGAATCGTCAATGATGAGCTGCGCAAGGGATTGTTCGATCCCGGCAGCTTTGACGTCGTGTGCGCGTTTCAGATCTTCGATCATGTGCTCGACCCCAACGAATTTCTTGCTTTGGTGCATCATTATCTCAAGCCGGGCGGCAAACTCGTGCAGATCCACCACGACATCACGTCGTTCCTACCCAGGGCGCTTGGGCGCCGCGCCTCGACCTACGATGTTGAACATATTCATCTGTGGTCGCCGGCGACGATGCAAAAGATCCTGTCAAAGAACGGCTTTACGCCGGTACGCGTCGCCCGGATCGGCAATGCCTACCAGCTCGATCACGTGGTCCGCCAGTTGCCGTTGCCGGAATTCATGAAGCGCGTCATTCGGCGAGCGGCGAAGGTGGTGGGCGCATCGGATTTCGTCCTTCGCGCGCGGGTGGAGAATATGCTGGTCTATTCGGTGCGCCTCTAGGAAGGCCATCGACGGCGGACGATGCCGCTTGCCGCACAATCGGATCAACTGATAGATGCTGCCGAACCGGCCGCCGCCACGAAGCACGGTTTTTGCGTCGGCTGCCGGTTTTTGTGATAATCGTGACGTCGCGCGCATAAGACGATGCCGAGGAGTTGGTCGTGGAATTGGTTTCTGTCGTCTTTTCCTTCCGTAATGAAGAAGAGAACATCGAGGAACTCATCACGCGAACGATCGCGGCGCTGGATAAGAGCAACGTCCGCCGCGAGCTGGTCTTTGTGAACGATTGCTCCGACGACAGATCGAGCGAGATCCTGGACCGCTTCGCCAAGCAGGACAAAACCATCAAAATCATCAATATGGCGCGGCGGTGCGGGATATCGCCCTGCGCCCTCGCCGGTTTTGCCCATGCGAACGGCGACGCCGTCGTCTATATGGACGCCGATTTGCAGGATCCGCCGGAACTCATTCCGCAATTGATCGAGGAATGGCGCAAGGGCTGCGACGTGGTAAATACCACGCGGCTGGTACGGCTTGGCGAGACCCGCACCAAGATGTTCATGACCAAGCTCGGCTATCGGCTGATCGGCATGCTCTCCGACACCGATATCCCGATGAACACCGGCGACTTCAAGCTGCTGTCCCGCCGCGTTGTCAATGAACTCCTCAAGCTCAACGAATACGATCCGTTTCTGCGCGGGCTGGTGCGCTGGGTCGGATTCCGGCAGACACAGATTTTCTATGACCGTCAGCCGCGACACGCCGGCTTGAGCCATTTCCAGTGGAGTTCGCGAAACAGCGCCAAGGCGATGGTTGCCGGCATTACGTCGTTCAGCTCTTACCCGCTCTACCTGTCCTTCATTGTCGGACTATTCGTGTCGCTGGGCGCATTCATCTATCTGACCGCGATCATCCTGTCCCGGGTATTCTGGAGCATGCATTTGCCCGGTTGGCCGTCCGAGATGGTAACCGTGCTGTTTCTCGGCGGACTGAATCTGCTCAGCACCGGCGTGCTCAGCATTTACGTCGCGAGGATCAGCCGGGAGGTGAAGCGCAGGCCGAATTGGATCGTGGAAAGCGTCGTCAATTTGGACGCGATCAAACATCAGACGCAGGTCGTGGACGCGATCGAGCGGACCTGACGCGGACGCGGGTGGCGAGGCCTTACGCTTGGTCGCGCATCGCGACCACGACCCGCATACCGCCAAACGGGAAACGTACTCCGGCGCGGATCGCGCCGAGTTCGGTGAACAACGCGGTCTTGAGCACGCCGTTCAACGGGCCGGGAAGCGTGTGTTCGGTTTCAAATTCCGTCGATTGCTTCTGCGCCATCAGCCGCCGCGCCGCGTATTGCGGCAGGAACAGCGAGGCCATGAAACTGGTATCGAGCGCCACGGAAAATCCGGCCTGCCTCGCTTTATCGGCAAGTTCGGAGCCAACATAGCGGCGCCTGTGACCGGCGATTTCGTCCAGGTGACTCCACAGCACCATGTGCTGCGGCACGGTCAGGATCATGCCGCCGCCTGGCTTTAGCGCACCGCGGATCGAGCGCAGCGCCTGCACATCGTCGTCGATATGCTCGATGACGTCATAGGCACCCACTGCGTCGAACTCTTCGGCGAAGGGAATGCGATTGACATCGCAATGCATCAGCATCGCCGGCCGGGTCAGACGCTTTGTCGTCCATCGCAGTGAATCGAACGCGAGGTCGCTGCCGACCATGTCAAGCTTCGGCCAACTCTCCATGACCGCGGCAAAGAGCCAGCCCGTGCCGGTGCCGAGATCGTAATAGTTCTTCATGTTGGGGAAGTAGTTGCGCAGCGCCCACAGAATCAAAGCGCGCCTTGCCTGGAAATAAAAGCTGCGCAGCTCAAGCGCGGCCATTCGCGTATAGACCGCATCGTTGAATTCGGCGACCCCGGTCTCGACGCTCTCCGGAGAAAAGCTCAGAAAATTCTCGACGGTAACCGGCTCATAGCCGCATGCGCTGCACCGCCAACCGTCCCCCGCGATCTTCGATCCACACGATACGCAGCGCTTCATTTTATTTCCACACGCAAAAATTTGATACGTCCAACGAGCGCGCAGACCATATGTCGCGCTCCGGTCCAAGGCAAGAAAGAAACATGATTATGCGGCGGCACTGCTGTCGTTCAATTCCCAGGAACTGATCTTGTTCTGCACCGTGGCGAGATTGGGCACCATGCCGTACCTGAACCACGTCACCAGCCGGAATTTATCGACCATTTTATTGCCGGCATGAATGCCGAAGGCGTCGAGCGCAAAGATCGTCCCCGCCTTGCCGGCCATATGCGCGACGTTCGACGTGTCGGCGTTCGACGACAGATGCGAACCCGGCACGTAGATGGTGGCGCCGTTGGTGGGGCTGGTGTCGTTCCAATAGATGAAGAAGGCGAGCGCACCGAAATCGTCGTAATCGCGATGAAAGCGGGTCACGTAGTGATCACCTGGATCAGTCAAAGACATGAATGTGTTGACCGAATAAAGCTTGGTCGGAAAACCAAGATACGCATCCGCCATGGCTTGGAAGCTGCCGTCGCGCAGCACGTTCCTGAGCGCTTCGCAGCGCAGCGATGTTTCGTCGGGAAAACAGAAATAGCTCTTCGATTGCCTGTTCTTCAGATCGTCGAGATTGAACAGCTGCAAATTACCGTCGCTCTGCAACGGCACCTGCGAGGCGAAGCCCCGGCTGTTGCAAAAATAATTCCGCACGCTCTCGCATTGATCGGCGTCGAAGAATTGCCCGAGATTGGCATAGCCCTGCTGTTGCAACAGCGCCATCGGCTCGCTGTTGCCGCCGGGCTGCGCCTGAGGCGGGGATTTTCCCGCCAACACGACACTTTGGAAGAAGGCGTTTTTCTGTTCCGGGCCAAGGAAGCGCAGGCCGCCAAACAGGAACCCCTCGGACAGGAAACCGCGCGAGACAGCCCTGCCGACGGCATTACCGGGAACGGCGTTGTACGCTTTCACCCAGAGCGCGCACAGAAGATTGTAGATGATCGACAGGTTCAGCAGAAAAACGACATGCGACAGGACGGAGCGATTGTAGTTTCCGCCGCGAAAATTCGCGTTGAAAAAGTAATTGCGAATAAGCCGATACAGAATTCCCAGTTGCCGCATGGTCCGGTTCGTATCGTGGAACGCCGTGCTGTTCGTGCCGGGTCGCCAGCCACCTAAAGCGCAAGTTTCGGCACGCCGTCAAGCGTCATCGCCGGAACCCGCCGGCAAATCTCGCGGCCCGCCCGGCGACTTTGCCGCGCGAAGGCGGTGGGCTATGAATGGCCCCCGATGCTGGGTCCAGTCTGAGCGGCTACGTGAAAAAAACTCTCGCGCTGATCATCAAGCTGACCATTACGCTCACACTGCTCTATTTTGCCGTCCGCGGCGCCAATCTGGGCCTCGTCGCCGACCGCCTGAGGCGGCTTGATATCGGCTGGCTCAGTGCCGCGATCGCGGTGCTGGGCGTTCAGGCCGTTCTCAGCGCGCTGCGCTGGCAGCGCATCCTCGAGCGATGCGGAGCTGCGATCTCGATGCAGCGGGCGATACGGCTGACATTCGTCGCGCAGTTCTTCAACCAGGTCTTGCCCTCCACCGTCGGCGGCGACGCGGCGCGAATCTGGTTCGTGGCACAGGACGGCGCCGGCTGGTCGAAGGCGGTCTATTCGGTGGCGATCGATCGCATTATCGGCGTGGCTGTTTTGGCGCTGATCGTGGTCATCTGCATTCCGGCGTCGTTCGAACTGATCCCCGATCCTCTGGCCCGGGCCGGACTATTGATCGTCGGCCTCTCCGGCGTTGCCGTTCCCGTGGCGTTGATCGCATTAGGCTGTCGACAATGGCCGCTGCTGCATCGCTTTGCGATATTGCGCCACTTCAATACCGCGGCCAGCCTCGCCTACGACATTTTCACCTCGATCCAGAGCGCGACTTGGATCATCGGCCTCTCGGTCGTCATTCATGCCCTGCTGATCGTCGCAGCGTGGCTGGTTGCGAAAAGCGTCGCCGTGCCGCTGGATGCGCTGCATGCCGTGCTCATCATACCGCCGGTCCTGCTGATTGCAGCGCTGCCGATATCGATCGCCGGCTGGGGGGTGCGCGAGAGCGCGATGGTGATGGCGTTCGCCTATTGTGGATTGCCGCAGGCCGACGGGCTCCTGGTATCGGCGTTGCTCGGCTTTGCAATTTTTGTGATCGGCATTGTCGGCGGCTTGGTGTGGGTGATCGGCCTGCCGGGCCTCAAACTGCTGAAGCCGGCCGTCACCCCGCCACGGCCGCTCTAGCGGCGCGAGACAGCACCGAGGGGGACTGATGGCGGACCAACCCGAACGCGGCGGCAAGCACACCGTGCTGGTGGTCACCGGAGCGAGCCGCGGCATCGGCGCCGCCATTGCCCGCCTTGGCGCGGCGCGCGGCTATGACGTCGCCATCAATTACCGCAGCGATGCCGTTGCCGCCGAAGCAGTGGCCGCCGCCATTCGCGCGGCCGGCGGCGTGGCGGAGACATTCCAGGGCGACGTCGGCGACGACCGAGCTGTCGCAGATATGTTCGCGCTGATCGAGCGCCGGCTCGGCCGCCCCGGCGTCCTTGTCAATAATGCCGGAATTTCCGGGGGCGTCCGCGCCTTCACCGCTCTACCGGCGGCGGATTTGCGGGAGGTCATCGCCACTAATCTGCTCGGCGCTTTCTATTGTAGTCAGGCAGCGATCCGGCGGATGGCGCTGTCGCAGGGCGGCACCGGCGGATCGATCGTCAACATCTCCTCGCAAGCCGGCCAATATGGCGGCAACCTCATCAGCGCCTACGCGGCGAGCAAAGGCGGCCTGAACACGTTCACGCTCGGGCTTGCCCGCGAACTTGCCGCCGAGGGCATCAGGGTCAATGCAATCAGTCCCGGCGTGGTCGACACCGGAATTCACGCCGGCGCCGAACCGCAGCGGCGCGAATCCACCCTCGCCAGCATCCCCATGGGGCGCGCCGGACTGCCCGAAGAGGTAGCCCAGGCCGCACTTTGGCTCGCCTCGGACGAGGCAAGCTATATTACCGGCACGGTTGTGGCAGTTGCCGGTGGGCGGTAAGCCGGGGTACGATATGCGGGGATCATGTCGGCGGGGTATTCATGCTGGCATTTGGGCGGCGGCGTAAGCCTTTCGAGAATTGTATTGGTTGGGGAACGGCTTAGCATGTCGGAAGTGACCGAGGGCGGAAACGCCCATATGGCCGTCTCAAGTTCCGACCCTGGTTCCGCAGCGGTTGCGCACGCCGGCGGCCGCAGTGCCGTCGGCCTGGTACAAATCAACAACAGCTTTTCTGGCCAGAACTACCTGCCCTATTCGGTCGGGATATTGCAGGCCTATACACAGCGTCATGCCAAGAACCCGGAGCGGTTCCATTTCCTCGCCCCGCTCTACAAGCGCGCCGCCATTTCCGACGCGGTCGACGATTTGCTGGCTGCCGACGTCGTCGGCTTCAGCACCTATGTCTGGAATGCGCAGATCTCGCTCGAAATCGCCCGCCGCCTGAAGCTTCGTCGGCCCGATGTCATCATCGTCTTCGGCGGCCCGCACGTGCCGGATAACGCCGAGCAATTGCTGCGCGATCATCCCTTCATCGATCTCGCCATCCACAAGGAGGGCGAGATCACCTTCCTGCGCATGCTCGAACAGCTTCCGTCGCGCGACTGGTCGAAGCTCGAAGGCGTCAGTTTCATCGGACCGGCCGGCTATATGCAAACCGCCAATGGCCCGCGCATTCGTAATCTCGATGACATCCCTTCGCCGTTCCTCGAGGGCGTGTTCGATCCGCTGATCGCAGACAATCCCGACGAGACCTGGATCGGATTGTGGGAGACCAACCGCGGCTGTCCGTTTCAATGCACGTTCTGCGACTGGGGGTCGGCGGTCGCCAATAAGGTCAATCAGTTCGGGCTCGACCGGATCAAGTCCGAAGTGCAGTGGTTCGCCCGGCAGAAGATCGATTTCGTATTCTGCTGCGATGCCAATTTCGGCCTGCTCAAACGCGATCTGTTGATTGCCGAATACATCGCCGAGGTCAAACACACGACCGGATATCCCAAAGCGCTGTCGGTACAGAATACCAAGAACGCCACCGAACGCGCCTACGCGACGCAAAAGATGCTTTCGGATTCCGGGCTCAACAAAGGCGTCACCTTGTCGATGCAAAGCATTGACGCAGACACGCTGCTGGCGGTCAAGCGCGACAACATTTCGCTCAAGACCTATTTCGAATTGCAGCGGCGGTTCGCGCGTGACCGCGTCGAAACCTATAGCGACATGATCCTCGGCCTGCCCGGCGAGAGCTACGACAGCTTTGTCAACGGCATTGCCACCCTGATCGAGAACGGCCAGCACAACCGCATCCAGTTCAATAATCTTTCGATTCTGCCCAACGCCGAAATGGGCGACCCCGCCTATCAGCAGCGGTTCGGCATGGTCACCGTCCGCTCCGAGATCATCAATATCCACGGCCAGCGTGTCGCGATCGGCGATGACGTTCCCGAGGTGCAGGATCTGGTCATCGCGACGGCCAGCATGCCGGCCGAGGATTGGGTCAGAACGCGTGGGATCTGCTGGATGGTGAACCTCCTGCATTTCGACAAGCTGCTGCAGATTCCTGTCGTTCTCGCGCACCAGAAGCTCGACGCCGGCTACCGCGAGATTTTCGAGGCGTTCATGAACGTCGACGCGAAAGCCTATCCACTGCTGGGCGAGATCCGCGATTTCTTCCTGCATGAAGCACGCGCCATTCAGCAAGGCGGCGCCGAATATGTCTATTCGGCGGAATGGCTCGGCATCTACTGGCCGCATGATGAATACATCTTCGTCAAGATGACGGCCGAGGGGCGGCTCGCGGATTTCTACCACGAGGCGGGCGACTTGTTGAACAAGGTCATGGCGCGCAAGGCGGCCGGCGACGACCTCGGGCTCTTGGCCGAAGCCGTGCGCGTGAATCACCTGCTCGTCAACCAGCCGTTCGCCGACGACGATCTGGTCGTCGAGACCGCCAGCAATCTGCTCGAATTCTATCAGGCGGCCCGCAACGGCGAGGACATGCAGCTACGCCGCAAGCCGAGCTCGATCCGGATCAATCGGCGCGGGCAAAGCCGCGACGATTTCCTGACTTGGTGTCGCGAGATCGTCTGGTGGGGAAACAAGAAAGGCGCCTACCTCTACGGGCATGCGCCGGCGCCGGTCAGTCTCGAACTGGCGGGTCATTACTGATGATGGAGCATGTGGGGAGCGGACTCCGCGACGGTGTGCTGACGATGATGCAGTACAGAAAACTCGGGCGTACCGGCATTACCGTCTCCGAGATCGGTTTCGGCGCCTGGGGCATTGGCGGCCGGACCGCCGGGCAGACGTCCTATGGCGTGACCGATGACGCGATTTCGCGCAACGCGCTGGCACGGGCGCTGGACCTCGGCATTACCTTTTATGATACCGCTCCGCCCTACGGCGACGGCCATAGCGAAAAGCTGATCGGCTCGGCCTTCCGCGGCTGCCGCAGCCGCGTCGTGCTGGCGACCAAGGTCGGCGTGGAGCGGTTCGGCGAGGCGGCGGATCTGTCGCCACGGGCATTGCGTCATTCGCTTGAAGGCAGCTTGCGCCGGCTCGGCAGCGACCATGTCGATCTGCTGCAAATCCACAGCCTGGAAATTGCCGCGCTTCGCCGTGACCCGGCCATTCTCGAAACGCTCAACGCGCTGGTGGCCGAGGGCAAGACGCGCGCGCTCGCCATGTCGGCAAAATCCCCCGCCGACGCGGTCGCGGCCGTCACCGAATTCGGTTTCAAAGTCGTTCAGATCAATCTGAACATGATGGATCTGCGCGCGCAGCAGAATGGCTTTCTCGCGCTCGCCGAAGAGCGCGGCATCGGCATCATTGCCCGCACGCCGCTGTGCTTCGGCTTCCTGTCCGGCGCAATCGACGATAACACGCGATTTCCAGAGGGCGATCACCGCAACGGCTGGTCACGCGCGCAGGTCGCGCGCTGGATCGAAGGCGCCGCCGCTCTGCACGACGCCGTCGGGCAGCCCAAAGGACAGAGCCGCGCCCAGGTGGCTCTGCGGTTTTGCCTGGCCTATCCGGCCGTCGCGAGCGTTATTCCGGGCATTCTGACGGCGGCGGAAGCCGACGAGAACGCCGCGGCGTCCGCCGCCGGACCGTTGCCGCTGCCGGCCCGCGCTCGCGTCGAAGAGATCAACCGCTTGATGGATTTCTTCGCTCCACGCCCCGCCCCCAATCAAGTGCAGGGGGTACCGGCATGACCAAGCGCAACGTTCTCGTCTGCGGCGCCACGGGGTTCATCGGCCGCAACACCGCCGAAGCCCTGGCGCGCCGCGGCGACCTCGCCGTCACCGGCGTCTACAACCGGCGCCCGCCGTTTCAATGCCCGGGCCTGTCTTGGGTCAAGGCCGATTTGACGCGGACCGAGGACGTGGCGCGGATCGCGACCGGCACCGACATCATCATTCAGGCTGCCGCGACGACGTCCGGCATCCGTGACACCACGTTGCGGCCGCACATCCACATTGCCGACAACGCAGTGATGAATTCGCTGATCTTCCGCGCGGCGCACGATCGCAAAGTCGGACACGTCGTGTTCTTCAGTTGCTCGGTCATGCTCCAGAGCAGCGAGCAGGCGCTGACGGAAGACGACTTCGACGCCAATGCCGAAATCGCTCCGCGCTACTTCGGCATCGGCTGGACCAAGGTCTATATCGAGAAGATGTGCGAGTTCTATGCAAGGCTTGGCACCACGAGATATACCGCGATCCGGCATTCCAATATTTATGGACCGCACGACAAGTTCGATTTGCAGCGCAGCCACGTCTTCGGCGCAACCGTCACCAAGGCCATGACCGCGACCGACGGGCGCGTCGTGGTGTGGGGTTCCGGCGAAGAGGCGCGCGATCTGCTTCACGTTGACGACCTCGTCGACTTCGTCGCCGCCGCCATTGACCGCCAGGAGGCGCCGTTCGCTCTCTACAATTGCGGCGCCGGGTCGGCGGTCACCGTCAAGGAACTCGCGCGCATGATCGTTACCGCATCCGGACGCGATTTGCGCATTGAGCATGACTTGACCAAACCGACGATCACGAACGCGCTGGCGCTCGATTGCCGCAAGGCGGAACGCGAGCTCGGCTGGCGGCCGAAGATCGAATTGGACGAAGGCATACGCCGCACCATCGCGTGGTGGCGCGACAATGTCGGCGTCGAAGCGAAAGTGAACGTGTCGTGAGAGCGTTCGGCGTCGCCGTCGGCGGTTCCGAAGCAATTGCGTTGCACAGACCAAGCGTTGGATGGGACTAGCCGAGATGCAATCCGAACTCGATCTGCTGCTGATCAATCCGAGCGGACGAAAGCAGATCTATCAAGAGCTCGCTGACGAACTGGCCTCGGTCGAGCCGCCTTTGTGGTGCCGCTTGATCGCCGGTTACGTCCGCGATCGCGGCTTTTCAGTGCAGATCGTCGACGCGGAAGCCGATGAACTCGATCCCGACGCAGTGGCCGACATCGTGGCGGCGCGCAAGCCGGCGCTGGTCGGCATGATCGTATTCGGTCATCAGCCGTCGGCGTCGACCCAGCAGATGGCGGCGGCAAGCCCGACCTGCCTGGCGATCAAGGATCGCGACCCCGATCAGCGCATCATTATCGTCGGCGGCCATGTTGCCGCCCTCCCCGAACGTTCGCTCCAGGAAGTCGCGGTCGATTTCGCCTGTAACAGCGAAGGCCCGGTCACGGTCCACGAATTAATCACCGTGCTGCGTCGCGGGGCGCCGCATGATTTCGCCGCGGTCCAGGGCCTTGTCTGGTGGCGCGACGACGGCCAAATTCGCAACAATCTCGCGCCACCACTGATCAAGGATCTCGACAAGGACCTGCACGGCAATGTGTGGGACCTGCTGCCGATGAACAAATACCGCGCGCATAATTGGCAGTGCTTCGGCGACCTCGAATCGCGGAGCCCCTATGCGTCCATCTACACGTCGCTGGGTTGCCCGTACAAATGCACGTTCTGCTGCATCAACGCGCCGTTCGGAACGAATCGTTACCGCATGCGCTCGCCGAAAGCCGTGGTCGCGGAGATCGATCACCTTTACAACGCCTACGGGGTCAAGACCTACAAGATCATCGACGAGATGTTCGTTCTCAACGAGCGCCACGTCATGGCGCTTTGCGACGAACTGATCGCGCGCAACTACGACCTCAACATCTGGGCCTATGCCCGGGTCGACACCGTGCGCCCGCATATGCTGGCGAAACTGCGCCAAGCCGGCGTGCAATGGCTCGCGCTCGGCATCGAGTCCGGCAGCGAGCACGTGCGCGATGGCGCCGAGAAATCATTCAGCCAGAGCGAGATCGTCGACATCATCCGCCGCATCCAGCAATCCGGGATCAGCGTCATCGGCAATTACATCTTCGGCCTGCCTGATGACGACCTCGCCACCATGCAGGAGACCCTCGAACTTGCCATCGAGCTCAATTGCGAGTTCGCCAATTTCTACTCGGCCATGGCCTATCCCGGCTCGCCGCTGTTCCGCGTCGCGGTCGAGAACGGCTGGGCGCTACCGGATAGCTGGAGCGGCTTCTCCCAACACAGTTTCGATTGCCTACCGCTCCCGACCGAAAAAGTTTCAGCAGCGCAAGTGCTGCGATTCCGCGATGAGGCATTCGAACGTTATTTCACGACCAAGCGCTATCTCGACATGGTAACGCAAAAATTCGGCTGGACGGCGCGAGGGCATATCGAGCGCATGAGCCGCCATCGGCTGCGGCGCAGGATCCTGGAGGGCCAGGAACCGGCAGCCGCTGAAACCGTCGCCTAGCGCCCGCCGACAGCGGCAGGCGTTTGCCCCGGAGTTCGGCAGCATCACCGGATCGGAACGAGTATCGGCCCAGATTCCGCGTGCTCCACTACGCTGAGATCCGCGATTCGCTCGGGTGGCGTTCCGTTCGGCCATGAAAAGGCGCCGAACCCGCCGGCGTGGAGCTTGCAGTCCGGATCGGACACGACGAGCTGACGGTTGGCAAAAACCATGCAACCGTTGTCGTCGAACCGAATGAACAGATCGAGCGGCGCCCGCATGTCGGGGATGAATCCGAGCGAAGTGATGCGCAGCCGAGCGCCTTCGAGTCGTCCTAGGACAACTTGGTTCTCGAACAAGAGCAGAGCTATGGCGCCGCTCTGTCCATAGCCGAAGACAAGGCCGAGATTGTACATGCGCGGAAACCGGTCGTCGGACTTGACCGACATGCGGATGTCGCAGGGACAATTGCCGTCGATGTTGGCAATGACCGATCCGCGCCACGGGACATCGCGCCGCGTGAGGCCATCCCACTCAATCGTGCCATAGGGATGCGGGTCGCGCGTCTGCTTATAGTCCTGAATGTTGGGGCCGAGCACTTCGAAAAGCGGTTCCGGAAAGGCAATAGCGGGGCCGCTGACCCCTGCGGGAGGCACCGGCGGGCCCGATTGCAAGAATTGCGCGGACGCTCTCATAGCCTGCACGTCGGGGCTCGCGCCGCCGCCCAAAACGGCGAAGTATGTCGGCTCACCGCCGCGTTCGGCGCAGGTGTAGAATTGCAGCACGGTGGTGATCGCGGCGACCGCAGCCGGATTGTCGAGCGTCAGGTCCCGCGGACGGGGATTCAAGTCCGGCTTCGCCGAAATGCCTCGCGGCCAAACGCCGGCAAAGCACCAGCGCGGATTTTGCGATATCTGCCGGCGAATGGCGGTAACGACAGGCGCAATGTGGTTTGACTCATAAATCGCCCGATTGCCCATATGGACGGTGTAGATCTGCCGCCCGAAGCCATAGGCCAGATAGGCCGCCAGCATGAGGCAAATTGTGCGCACCAGCGCAACCCGGCGCACCACGACTACGGTGCTGGCCGCCGCCAGAAGGATCGCCTCGTAAGCGCCGAGAAACCGGTAGTACCAAGTCGGCGTGTAACCGTCCGTCACGATCCGCCCGACGAACACAGCCACGACGATTGCGATGAACGCCGACACGGCGCCAAGGACGGCAGGATCGCGCATCCTCACGAGCACTTTCGTCGGCTCGACCGCGAGTGCTTTTACTGCAAACAGGATGGCAACCAGCGCAGCCAGGACGAGCGGAACAATGATGCGCGCGGCGTCGCCGATGTTTTGCGGCAGCAGCGGCATGACGATGAGCGCGCTGAGCCGATAAAGGCTGATCAGCGCCGGCTGCAGTGTGTCCCAGCGCAGTGGCTCGGTAAATTTCGACAGCATGAAATGAATGAGCGCGATCACGCACAGGATCACGGATGCGCTCACCACGACGGCAAAGGTCTGCCGCAGCGTCGCCGACGGCCTGCCCTTGCGGCGGTCATACCACAGCCAGGCCGCGTGCAGCACCGTCATGACCAGAAGCGCCGGAATGACGAATTCGTGGTTCAGGCCGGCGATGACAAAAGAAAGCCCCGCAAGCAGCAAAACCGGAGCGCTGCGGGTCTGATGCTCGGTCGGCAGCAGCAGCAGGCCGACATTGAACGACAGCAGCGCCACGCCATAGGCGTTGAGCTCCGGCCAGCTCATGAAATAACTGTAGGCCTCGACGCCCGGCGCGATCAGCAGGACAGCTGCGGCCGCGGTGGACAGGATAAATCCGATATAACGGCGCAGCAGCAGATAAGTGGTGGCGGCCCAGGCGATGCCGGCCGCGACGCACAGTTGGTGAAACAGACCGCGCAATTCGCGCCCGGCCATGTCTTCGGCCCACCAGTCAAAGAACAGGAAGGGCCGCAAGCCGGAAAAGCCGCCGACGTTATTGAAGCGGGCTTGCGAAAAGTTGAGAAGGTGGTAGAGCCAGTCCAAATCGCGGTGAATGAACCACAGCCGCTCCGGCATCGCGAAAAAATCGTCAGCCGTCATGTAGCTCGGATTAGGCTCCAGGGTGATCAGTGCGAGAACGATAAAAATCGCCAACGCGGCAAGAAACTGGACAAGTGCTGACGGCGGATTCACTCGTAAAATCGACGGACGCGTCTCCTGCATCAAGCACCACCTGTTGTTCGCATGCTGCGTGCGATTATAATCGGTGATCGACGAGAGACCAGCCAGTGCAGCCAATATTGCGCGCGACCCATCGTCTTGCGATAGACCACTCGACGGATTGAAGAGAACGATAACCGATGTTCCAGGTCATCATAGCAGCAATTCTCTCGTTTATGTTTTTTCTCGTCGTGCATTTTCTTCACTTTCATTTTTTCAAGCCTGCGGGAAAGACCAAAAGCCTTTTGCTGGTGGCGCTGCTCGGGTTTCCCTTTTTCGTGCTGATGCTCTTCGTGCTGCCCTGTGAGGACGATATTCTGCGCGCCTTGCATCTTGGCGACAGCGCCTCCGGCATCCTGCTTCGTCTCGCGGGAGCGGCGTTCTACGCGGTCTTGATCGTCGGTTATTTCAACTTCTACCTGACCGCGGACCGGTCGATTTCGCTGCGGATGCTCATGATGACCGACGCCCGGCCCGATCACTCCATTACGATGGAGCAGATGTTGGCGGCGTATGATACGAAGGCGATCATCACTGGGCGAATGGACGATCTGACCTATGGCGGCTCGCTTGAACAAGTCGGAGATCAGTACCACGTCACTGCGCGCGGCAAGCGCGCGCTGGCGCTGTTTCGCTTCCCGGTCAGCGTTCTTCACCTCAAGAAATTCTAAGCAACGGACAGGAACGCCTTAAGATGTCGGGAAACGGTCTCGAGCAAAGCAAAGCCGGCTCGCTCGAAAATTTCATCATCCACCTGATCGGCAACACGATGCCGATCGCGGTGCTCAAGCGGCTGCCGACCTTGTACTACCGGATCAACCGGTACCGCTTCCGCCTATTCGTCCGTCCGGTCATGGTCAAGGAGACGAGCAAGGCCAAGGACCGGCGCAAGGCGGAAGGCTTTTTTGACCGATACTTTGTCGGTCATGGCATCGACGTCGGCTACGGCGGCGATCTCGTCGTGCCAAACTGCCGCGGCTGGGACGTGGAAGACGGCGATGCGCATGAACTTGCCGGGATCGCCGACGCGAGCGTGGATTTTGTCTATTCGTCCCACGTTCTGGAGCATCTCGAGGACCCTGCACGCGCGGTGAAGAACTGGTGGCGAGTGCTCAAGCCCGGTGGCTACCTGATCCTCTACGTGCCGGAGCGCGATCTGTTCGAGCGCAAGAAGACCCTGCCCTCCGACATCAGCCTCGATCACAAGCATTTCTTGCTGCTCGACCGCGACGATCCTCCCGACACGATTGGGCTGATACCGCTTTTGAAGAACAATCTGGAGAGCGTCGAATTGGTCTATCAGCGGATCTGCAGCGCGGGCTACGACGCGAATGTGCCGGTCAGCTTCATGTCGGATGCCGAATATTCGATCGAACTGGTCGCCAAGAAGGGCTGACGCTGGGCACAACCTGAGCTTTGGCCCCAAAGCCTTTGCCGAAATCCGCTGCCTGCTTCCGGGAATTGTCAAAAAGCCTCATTATGACAAAGGCCTGGCTGCGGCAAACGGCTTCCCTGGACAGCCCTGCCGCCTGCATGGGATACGGTAATTTCGTCGGCGTGGGGTACGCCGGAGTCCTTGGCCGTGGCCGACCGGTCGTGTTGACCAGAGGCGCGCCAAGGTGAGAGGGGTCCGCCCGGCATGATCATCAGTCGCACGCCGTTTCGTATCTCGTTGTTTGGCGGCGGGACCGATTATCCGGCATGGTTCCGCGAGCACGGCGGTGCGGTGCTCGGCTTGGCCATCGACAAGTACTGCTACATCACTCTGCGCCGGCTGCCGCCCTTTTTCGAGCACCGCTCGCGCATCGTTTATTCGCAGGTCGAGCTGGTTAACGCTATCTCGGATATCCGGCATCCGGCGGTGCGCGCCGTTCTGTCCGACCAGGGCGTCAACGAGGGCCTGGAGATCCATCACGACGCCGATCTGCCGGCGCGGTCCGGGCTCGGATCGAGCAGTTCCTTCACCGTCGGCCTTCTCAACGCGCTCCATGCGCTCAACAGCAAGATGATCGCCAAACGCGATCTCGCCTGCGAAGCGATCAGGATCGAGCAAGAGGTGCTTAAGGAGCAGGTCGGCTCGCAGGATCAGATCTGGGCGGCTTATGGCGGCTTCAACCGCTGTGAGTTTTTTCGCGACGGCACTTTCGCTGTCTCGCCGATCATCCTATCGCCGGAGAAGCGCCAGGAGCTCAATCGCTCGCTGATGCTGTTCTTCACCGGATTTTCGCGTTTCGCTACGGATTTCGCCCAGGACCAAGTCAAGAACATCCCCAACCGCAAAAGCCAGTTAATGGCGATGCGCCGCATGGTCGACAGTGCCGGCGAAATCCTGCAGGACGAGAAGGCGCCGCTGCGCGAATTGGGCGAGCTGCTGCACGAGTCGTGGCGGCTCAAGCGCGAACTGGCCGATAGCGTGTCCAACTCGCAGATCGACGACATCTACAATGCCGCGCGCGAGGCCGGTGCAGTCGGCGGCAAGCTACTTGGCGCCGGCGGCGGCGGCTTCATGGTCTTCTTCGTGGAAGAAGCGGCGCGCGACCGGGTGCGCGAGCGGCTGAAGAAACTCATCCACGTCTCGATCAGCACCGACAATGACGGCAGCAAGATCGTGCTGTATCACCCCAACGGGCTATAGAGCGCCCGAGAGGTCTAGATATTCCCGTAGGCGCGGTCGCGGATCATGTGAAAGCCTTTGATCAGCTCGCTGATGCCGTCGTCCAATCCATGCGCCGGCATGTAACCTGTGGCCTCGATCCGCGAATTCGAAACGATGTAATCGCGCTTATCCGGATCCTCGCCGACCGGCGCCTCGAGATAGACGAAGGCCGGAATCTGGATCTTGATCCGCTCGCACAGTTCCGCTTTCGAAAGGTTGGCGTCCGAAAGCCCGACATTGAACGGCCGGCCTTTCATCTCCTCGAAGTGGTCGAGGGCATGGACAAAGGCGCGCGCCACGTCGCGAATGTGAATGTAATTGCGGTTGAAATGCGCCTCGAACAGTACGACGAAACGGTCATTGACCGCGCGATAGACGAAATTGTTGACCAATAGATCGATGCGCATGCGCGGCGACATGCCGAACACCGTAGCCAAGCGCAGGCTGATCGAATTGTCGCGCTCGAGCGCGATCTTTTCCGCCTCGATCTTGGTGACGCCGTAGAGCGAAACCGGACGCAGCGGCGAGTCCTCGGTGCAGAACTTGCCCTGCTCGCCGACACCGTAGCCGCTATTGGTGATCGGCATCACG
>Ga0210390_10000795_pt1 | contig 32221 bp, 27 predicted proteins | sample IncBWH11OmetaG_FD_161050 | JGI IMG/M metagenome (GOLD analysis project Ga0210390, IMG submission 161050) | Forest soil microbial communities from Barre Woods Harvard Forest LTER site, Petersham, Massachusetts, United States - Inc-BW-H-11-O ...
ACTCGGCCCTGCCGACTACTGCGCGATCCCCCTGGATACCCCGCACGCGATCAAGGCCGGCCCGAACGGCTGCCGCTGCTTGTTGATCAGCTCGCCGGCAGGGTTCGCCGAGCTGATCGCTCGAGCGGCCACGCCCGCGCATCTGGCCGGGCCCGACACCGAGACCGACCTCGAGCGTTTTGCCTCGGTCTCGGCCGAGCTCGGCGACCAGATCCTAGGGCTACCCGGCACCGTCCCGGCCGACCTGTGAGCCGATCCCGATTGCCGCTAGCCAAACGAGGGTGGTTGCGGTTGTTTAGGGTGTGCGCCAGTGTCGAAACGGGCGAATCGCGCACGTTCGGAATACGTGCACTCCGCCGGTAGAACGAGCGAAACTGTTTGCACGCCAGCGCTTTCCGGACATCGCAGGATGCGAAACCGCGCCGGCGGTAAGCATCTCTCTCGCACTGTCGCCATTTCCTATGGTCATCGGTGGGACTCCTTCCGCGAGACGGACCCGACGAGCTGGAGTTCACGAAGAGTTCACGACTCGGAGGTCGGAGCCTTAAAACCCCATCTGAGCTGCATAAACACTGGTGCGCGATACTGGGATTGAACCAGTGGCAACTGCTACTTGCGCACGCGCAAACGTCGTCGCTGCGCGCCGCATCCGATTCCCAATGGTGCCGGGTGGGTGTTTCCATTTAGGGATTGACGATCCATGTCCTGGATACTGGGACGACAGGGGTCGCCGCACTGACCGTGTTTCTCGATCCCGGGCTGTTTTCTGCGTTTGGTCTGCCGCCAACCCGGTGATCCGTGTCGGGCGGGTTGTCGTCGTCAATCGCCGCCAGACGTCATAAGTGGTTGAAGGGTGAGGAATGAAGGTTCCGGGCGTAGCCGCCGTTGTCGGCGGGATAACCGGTGGAGCAGTACAGATGTTGCAGACCGGTGTGAACGGCGTGGCAACTGCCGCGGGCACGATGCAGACGCTCGCCGGCCCGGTGGTGAATTCGGTGAGTCAATCGACCGCCCGGGTGCTGGGGACGGGCAGTTCGTCTAACGGCAAGCCGGACGGCGCCGCGGCGACCGTGCGTTGGCAAAGCGGGCGGCGGGTGCACCTGGACCTGGATCCGCTATTGCCGTTCCCGCGCTGGCACGAGTATGCGGCGACCGTCGAAGAACCGGTTAGGAGGATTCCGGGGGTGGCCACCGCCCACGTCGAGGGCTCATTGGGCCGGCTGGTGCTCGAACTCGAGGATGACGCCGACAGCGACCACGTCTTGGATGAGGTCCGTGACGTGCTCGGGTCGGTGGCCGCCGACCTGGCCGCTGCGGGGCCGGAGTCGGAAATCCGGACTGCACCATTCGCCGACCCGGGTAATCCGCTGGCGATCCTGGTGCCGCTCACCGCGGCGGCCTTCGACGCGGTGGCGATCGGCGCCGCGGTCACCGGCTGGGTCGTCAGACTGCCGGCAGCACCGAAGACCACCAGAGCGGCGGCCGCCCTGCTCAACAACCAACCGCGGATGATCTCAGTACTCGAGTCGCGACTGGGCCGAGTGGGCACCGATCTCGCGCTCAGCGCTTCGACTGCGGCGGCCAACGGGTTGACCCAGGCGGTTGGCACTCCGCTGTTGAACCTCGCCCAGCGAGTCCTGCAGATTTCCGAAGCCGATGCCCATCGCCGCCGCTGGCGAGACCGCGAGCCGCAGCTGGCCTCACCCGACCGACCGCAGGCCCCGGTGGTCCCGATCATCTCCTCAACGGGCGCCAAATCGCAGGCGCCACGGCATAATTGGGCGGCCGCAGCGGCCGGCGAGGCGTCGCACGTCGTGGTCGACGGAGCCATCGACGCCGCCATCGACACCGCCAAGGGATCGATGGCTGGGCCGGTGGAGGAATACGTCAATCAGGCGGCCAACGGTTCGCTGATCGCCGCGGCGAGTGCGTTGGTGGCCGGCGGCGGCCCGGAAGACGCGGCCGGTGCGGTGCTGGCCGGCATACCGAAGGCGGCGCACATGGGCCGTCAGTCCTTCGCCGCGGTGCTGGGCCGCGGGCTCGCCGAGGACGGGCAGATGATCCTCGATCCGGGCGCGCTGCGTCGGCTGGATCGGGTGAAGGTGGTCGTGGTCGATGGGGCGGCGCTGCGCGGTGATCACCGCGCGGTGTTGCATGCCCGCGGAGACGTCCCGGGCTGGGATGAGGACCGGGTCTATGAGGTCGCCGACGCCCTGCTGCACGGTGAAGAGGCGCCCGAGCCCGACCCCGACGAGTTACCGGCCACCGGCGCACGGCTGAGCTGGGTTCGCGCGCAGGGGCCGTCGGCCACACCCGCGCAGGGCCTCGAGCACGCCGACCTGGTGGTGGACGGCGAGACGGTGGGCCACGTCGAAGTCGGCTGGGAGGTCGACCCGTTCGCGGTTCCGCTGCTACAGATCGCGAACCGCACCGGAGCCCGGGTCGTGCTGCGGCATGTGGCCGGCACCCAGGACCTGACCGCCAGCGTCGCCGCCAGTCATCCGAGCGGCACGCCGCTGCTGAAACTCGTGCGTGATCTGCGGGCGGACCGCGGACCGGTGCTGCTGATCACCGCCTTGCACCGCGACTTCGCATCGACCGACACACTGGCAGCGCTGGCCATCGCCGACGTCGGGGTGGCGCTCGACGATCCCCGTGCGGCGACACCATGGTCCGCGGACATCATCACCGGCACCGACCTGGCCGCCGCCGTGCGGATCCTCTCGGCGCTGCCCGCGGCGCGCCAAGCCAGCGAATCGTCGGTGAACCTCGCCAAAGGCGGCACCACGCTGGCCGGGCTGCTGCTGGTCACCGGTGATCCACGCACAAGCACTAACCCCCTGGCGCTGCGGCGCTGGCTCAACCCGGTCAACGCGGCCGCTGCCAGCGCCATGGTGTCAGGAGCCTTTTCGGCCAACAGGGTGCTTCGGCAACCCGATCCGACCCCGCAGCCGCTGACCGCTTGGCATGCGTTGGATCCGGAAATCGTCTACTCGCGGCTGGCCGGCCGGGCTCGGCCGCTGACCGTCGAGCCGCTGGCGCCAGCGTGGCGCCGCGCTCTGGAGGATCTGTCCTACAGCCCCCTATTCGCCCCATTGCGGGGGCCGGCACGTCAGGCGGGGCGGCTGCTGGATGCGACCCGCTACGAGCTCCGCGACCCGCTCACCCCGATCCTGGCGGTGGGAGCGGCGGCGTCGGCGATCATGGGCAGCAACGTCGACGCGCTTCTGGTCGCGGGCGTGATGGGCGTCAACGCGCTCACCGGCGGGGCGCAACGGCTTCGGGCCGACGCAGCGGCCGCAGAGCTGTTCGCCGAACAGGACCAAGTGGCCCGTCGCGTCGTTGTTCCCACGGTGGCGACGACACGACGGCGGCTGGAGGCGGCTCGAACCATCGAGCGCACGGCCACGGTTTCAGCGAGCTCGCTGCGGCCCGGCGACGTCATCGACCTGGTCGCACCGGACGTGGTGCCCGCCGACGCGCGTCTGTTGGTGGCCGAAGACCTCGAGGTCGACGAATCATTGCTCACCGGGGAGTCGTTGCCGGTCGACAAGCAGGTGGACCCGGTCGGCGCCACCGACACCGAACGGGCCAGCATGCTGTTCGAGGGCAGCACGATCGTCGCCGGGCATGCCCGGGCGATCGTGGTGGCCACCGGGGTGGGCACCGCCGCGCACAGGGCGATCTCGGCGGTTATCGACGTCGAATCGTCGGCCGGCGTGCAGGCGCGGCTGCGGGAACTGACCGCCAAAGTCCTTCCGCTGACGCTCGCCGGTGGTGCCGCGGTGACGGGTCTGGCGATGCTGCGCCGCGCGACGCTGCGTCAGGCCGTCGCCGACGGCGTCGCCATCGCTGTCGCTGCCGTCCCCGAGGGCCTGCCACTGGTGGCTACCTTGTCCCAGCTGGCCGCCGCTCAACGACTGTCGGCGCACGGTGTGCTGGTCCGGGCTCCCCGCACCATCGAGGCGCTGGGCCGCGTGGACACCGTGTGCTTCGACAAGACCGGCACGCTCACCGAAAACCGGCTGCGCGTCGTGCGTTCGGTGCCTGCAGCGACGAAGTCGCGAGGCCCCTTCCCCGACGTCGCCGGCCCGCAAGCCGCCCACGTCTTGCGGGCCGCCGGTTGGGCATCCACCCAGCCAGAGGAGGGGCGCGGCCACGCCCACGCCACCGACGAGGCGATTATCAAAGCGGCGGATTCGCTTACCAGCGATGGTGATTCGGAGTGGAACCTGATCGCGGAGGTACCGTTTGAGTCCAGCCGTGGCTTCGCCGCGGCCATCGGCACCCTCAGCACGGAGCCGAAAGCCCCGGTGCTGATGTTGAAGGGCGCTCCGGAGGTCGTGCTGCCGCGCTGCCGGTTCGCCAATCCGGAGGCCGACCAGGACCATGCGGAGTCGTTGGTGCACAGCCTCGCCGAGCAGGGCTTGCGGGTGCTGGCGGTCGCGCAACGCAGCTGGGTACACGAAACCGAAGACGACGACGACACCGATGCCGACGCAGTCGACGCCGCCGCGCACGACCTGGAGTTGATCGGCTATGTCGGTTTGGCGGACACCGCACGACCATCGGCGCGCCCACTGATCGAAGCGCTGGTGGACGCCGAACGCAACGTCGTGCTGATCACCGGCGACCACCCGGTGACCGCCCGGGCGATAGCCCGCCAATTGGGTCTGCCGCCGGATGCCCGGGTGATCACCGGCGCCGAGCTGGCGGGGCTCGACGAGGACGCGTCCGCCAAACTCGTCGCCGACGTCCAGGTCTTCGCCCGCGTCAGCCCGGAGCAAAAGGTGCAGATCGTCGCGGCGCTGGGGCGTTGCGGACGAGTGACGGCGATGGTTGGCGACGGCGCCAATGACGCCGCGGCGATCCGGATGGCCGACGTGGGCATCGGGGTGAGCGGTCGAGGGTCCTCAGCCGCCCGCGGCGCCGCCGACATCGTGTTGACGGAGGACGACCTGGGCGTGCTGCTCGACGCATTGGTCGAGGGCCGCAGCATGTGGGCCGGCGTGCGCGACGCGGTGACCATATTGGTCGGCGGCAATGTCGGCGAGGTGCTGTTCACCATCATCGGCACGGCCTTGGGCAGTGGACGGGCGCCAGTGGGCACCCGTCAGCTGCTGCTGGTGAACCTGCTGACCGACATGTTCCCGGCGCTCGCCGTCGCCGTCACCCCGCAGTTCGACGAACCCGAGGCCGACGAATACGACACCGAGGAAGAGGCCGACGAGGCCAGGCGTGCCTATCAGCAATCGGTGCTCACCGCGCCGACACCTTCGCTGGACGCTCCGCTGATGCGCCAGATCGTCACCCGCGGCGCCGTGACGGCCGCCGGCGCGACCGCGGCCTGGGCTATCGGGCGTTGGACTCCGGGCACCGAAAGACGCACGTCGACAATGGGACTGACGGCATTGGTGACGACGCAGCTGGCCCAGACGCTGCTGACCCGGCGGCACAGCCCGCTGGTCGTGGCGACGGCGTTGGGTAGCTCAGCGGTTCTGGTCGCGATCGTCCAGACGCCCGGCGTCAGCCACTTCTTCGGATGCACGCCGCTCGGGCCGGTCGCCTGGACCGGGGTGGCCGGCGCGACCGCAGCGGCCACCGGCCTATCGGTGCTCGCGCCCAACTGGCTGGCCAAAACCGCCGGAATCGTAGCGCCTGAGCAGGAGTGAAATTCCGGCACGAGTGACCATCCGCCTGAGTTGCATTACTAGATGATTTTGCTGCGGGCCGTCTAGCCTGATGCTATGCGGCGCGCATCGTTTGAAGAGCTGAATTGCTCGGTTGCCCAGACGCTCGAGGTGGTCGGCGATTGGTGGTCGCTGCTGATCGTGCGCGACATCTTTTTTGGCGTCACTCGCTTCGACGACATTCAACGGCGCCTCGGCATCGCCCGTAACACGCTTACCGATCGGCTCAACTGGCTGTCCGACCACGCCGTGGTGACCCGTGTGCCCTACGGCGATTCGGGGAACCGATACGAATACCGGCTCACCGAGAAGGGACGCGATCTGCAGCCCGTCTTGATGGCCATGGTGGCCTGGGGCGACAAGTGGGGTGCCACCGCCAAATGCCCACCTTTGCAGCCGAGCGACCAGAGTGGCGATCCCGTCGAACTGCGCATCGTCAACACCAGAACGGGCCGTCGGGTGCCCCGCGACAACGTCCGCATGTTGTCGACCAAGGGCGCCACCGATCCGAATATGGTGCCGCCGCGAAACATCCAGTCTCACTCCGCGAACCAACGCACATAACGCCGTCGGCGACCATCGGCGTGGCGCTTGCATCCAAGCTGGCCGACCGCTAGTTTAAGTTGCATGATGCAACTATCTCCGTTGGTTGGGCCCCCGCCCGATGTACTGGTGATCGGCGGCACCGGCAGGCATGGAAACACCGGTGCCACCGTGGTCGACCGACTTGTTGCTCAGGGCCGCAACGTTCGAGTGCTGACCCGCACTGACAACGGGCGTGTGGACGCACTGCGCCACAAGGGCGCATCAGTGGTGATTGGGGACTTGCACGACCGCAGTACGTTGCCGGCCGCTGTGGACGGCGTATCGGCGGTGTACTTCACGTACCCGATCGCCCCCGGCGTCATCCCCGCCGCGGCGAACTTAGCCTCCGTGCTGGTGGAGTTGGGCCAGCGGCCCCACGTGGTCGTCATGTCGATGGCGGTGTCCTCGCACGACCACCCCAGTGCGCTCGGGCGCGCTCAGGCTATCGCTGAAGAGATACTGATTTGGGCAGGTCTGAACCCGACAGTCCTGCGGGTCGCGGCGCTTTTCCACGAAAACGTGCTGATCCTGCACAGGGAATCCATCCGCCAACACGGTGTCATCACCAACAGTTTCGGCACCGGACGAGCCCCATGGATCGGTGGACAAGATGCCGCCGAACTCGCTGTGCACCACCTTCTACAACCGCCGCCACCAACGCCGGTGGTGAGCTATCCGCCGGGAGGCGAGGCGCTGAGCCACGCCGAGATCGCCGAGATCATCTCGGCACAGACCGGTCAGAAGATCGAGTACCAGCCGATCTCGCACGAGCGGTGGCGCGAGATGATGGCGAGTCAGGCAGACAGCAGTGGGCCAGTGAACCACGGTATGGCTCAACATATCTCGATCATCGGCGCAGGTTTCGCCAGCGGTAAGGCGCCAGTGATGCCGGCCGATCCCGACGCATTGGCCAATACTCTTGGCCATCCGCCGACCACATTCGCCGAATTCGTCCGCAAACACCGCGAAGAATTCGCCGCTGCCCTCACGTAAGGGATGAAACGGCAGGTGGCCTCGCTGCCGCAACCAGCGCAATCCCGATCGTGCAGCTGACGCGCCATTCGATCTGCTCATAGCGTGTGACAGCACGCACCAGGTTCCGGATAGTCAACCGCCAATCACCAATCACGCCATAGACTTTCGCGCCGATAATCCGGCGCAGCAGACAAGTCTGCCGCTCGCCACGGGCACGGGGGCGATGCTTTCATCAAACTCGGCATTGAACCGCGCAGGCAGCTCGACCGTGTCCTATCCGATTGAGTCGCCGCTGCGAGTCAAACCGAGCGCTCGCGGATGCGGGCGCAACCCCAGGCGGCCGATGATGCGTCCCAAGCACAGGAGGAATCGAAGATGACATCGACCGTCGCCGACTTGCATCGAGTCGTCACTTGTGTCGATGACGACGGTGGCGAGCGGATAAGCGCTTTCGGAATGGACCGGGCAGAGATCTGCGGCGCGTTCAAGCCGGCAGGCCGCCCATACTGGCTGATATACATCAGTACCACCGTGGCCGAAGCGGGCGGCCGGTCGCATTCCCGCCTGGTCCCGCCACACCTTCAGCTGGGGAACCAGCAGAGCGCCCGTGAGTGGGTTGAACTCATCGCCCACCTCTACGCACGATCAGCGACATCGTGAGCGCGCCGGGTACGCGGCCCTGGGCATCGCCAGACCACGGCCAAATTGGATCCTCGCGGACGCAGCCCGGCGTGGCAATCCGGCGAGACCGCCCGCCTCTCGGCCGCAGCCGGATCATCGCTGCGAGGGATGGTGTCCGGCTGTCCGTGCGTGACTATGGGTCTCGCGCGCCCGGCCACACCGTGGTCCTTCTGCATGGCCTTTGCTTAGACCAATCGTCGTGGGATATTCAGATCGGTCAGCTGATTCGCGAGTGGGGCAATGACATTCGGATCATCAGCTACGACCATCGCGGCCACGGCGACTCCGCCGACGCGCCCATGCACACCTACCGCATCGAGCAGCTCGCCGACGATCTCGCCGCGCTGCTCACAGCGCTTCGCGTTAAAGGCCCACTCACCCTCGCAGGGCACTCCATGGGCGGCATGACAGCCCTGGCCTACCTCGCCCGCAGCGCCAGTGATCGCCCCGTCGAACCGAAATCGCTTGTCCTCGTCGCCACTGCTGCAGGCAAACTCGCCAACCGAGGCCTCGGCCGGCTCCTGGCCACCCGCGCGGCGAAGATCCTCCACCGGCTCGTGCAGCACACGCCGCATTCGATGACTGACCAGATAGTTCGGGCTGTCGCCCGCCCGTTGTGGCCCGCCCTGACGAGATGTGCCGGATACGCAGCAGGCAACGGTGCTCTCGCCGCTGTATCCGCCGCAAGCATTAACGCAACCCCATTGACGACCAAAGTCGGGTTTCTTCCCAGCCTGCGGAACTACGACCAATATCACACGCTTGGTTCTATCTCCGCCGCCACGACCGTCATCGCCGGTGGAGCCGACAAGCTCACCCCGCCCGCGCATGCCCGCGATATAGCCGCCGGCATCCCCCGGGCCATGCTCGTGCACGAGCCCGGCGCCGGACACATGCTGCTACATGACGCCCCGCGCCTCGTCACAGACACCATCAGCCGCGCCCTCACACGATCCGCTGAACCCCCTACACCACAGGATGTTCCGGCTTGATCGGTGGCTGACGATGAGCCCAGCACGAGCATCAGCCGACGACCAGTGATCGGTCGGGAACCGAAGTGTGTCGGCCATCACACCACCGCGTCGGATCACGTGTGACGGTCGTCGTTGTTGCCCCTTCTAGGTCGCATTACTAGATGGAGAGGGCTTTGCATATGACTACGGACGTCCGCAGCGAGATCACCAACCCGTCAGGTTCGAGCGACACCCGAGCGGAGCGACGGGCGCGTCGTATTGCGCAGCTCTACGCCTCCGACCCGCAGTTCCGGGCCGCCGAACCGATCCCGGACGTGATCGACGCGGCGCGCCGGCCTGGGCTTCGGCTGCCCGCAATCCTGCAGACGTTCGTCGACGGCTACGCGGATCGGCCCGCACTGGGGCAACGCGCGCGAGAGCTGGTGCTCGACCCGGCGACGGGCCGCACCACCACCCGGCTGCTGCCCAGCTTCGAGACCATCAGCTATGGCGAGCTGTGGTCGCGAGTGCGCGCTCTGGCCGCCGCGTGGCGCCACGATGAGACGTCTCCGGTCAATCCCGGCGACTTTGTGGCAATCGTTGGTTTTGCCAGCCCCGACTATTTGACCGTCGACACGGTGTGCGCGTATCTGGGTTTGGTGTCGGTGCCCCTGCAGCACAATGCCCCGGTTTCGCAGCTGCGTCCGATCATCGCCGAGGTCGAGCCGCGGGCGCTCGCCGTCGGCGCGGCGTATCTGGACGTCGCCATTGAATCCGTGCTCGACAGCGCATCGCTGCGCCACGTCGTCGTGTTCGACTACGACCCGCGGATCGATGAGCACCGGGAGAATCTCGAGGGTGCCCGTAAGCGTCTACGCGACGCCGACGTGCCGGTCGTCGTGAGCACGCTGGACGAGGTGATCCAGCGCGGTCGGCAGCTTCCGACCGAACCGTTCTACACCGGGGGCAGCGACGAGCGGCTCGCGATGATCCTCTACACGTCCGGCAGTACCGGGACACCCAAGGGCGCGATGTTCACCGAAAGGACGCTGGGCAGGCTGTTCACGGCGCCGATGTTTGCGACGGAAACCCCGGTGTTCAACGTGAACTTTATGCCGCTGAGCCACATCGCCGGGCGGCTGCCGTTGGTCGCGTCCTTCTTGACCGGCGGCACCAGCTATTTCGTTGCCGAGTCCGATCTCTCGACGTTGTTCGACGACTGGGCGCTGGCGCGACCCACCGATTTGCTGCTGGTGCCCAGGGTTGTCGAAATGCTTTTTCAGCGCTACCGGTCCGCGGTCGACCGATTCACCTTGGAGGGGGCCGACATCGCTGACGCCGATGCGCAAGCCACCGCCGAACTGCGGGACCAGCTGCTCGGCGGCCGGGTGCTCCAGACGTTTGTCAGCACCGCCCCGCTAGCCGCCGAGCTGGGGGCATTTCTGGATTCGTGCCTCGACCTAGACGTGGGCAATCTATATGGCCTGACGGAGGTCGCCCCGGTACTCAGGGACGGCATCATCGCCCGTCCGTCGGTGATCGACTACAAACTCATCGACGTCCCCGAGTTGGGCTACTTCACCACCGACAAGCCGTATCCGCGCGGCGAGCTACTGGTCAAATCGGAGAACAGCACACCGGGGTATTACAAACGGCCCGAGGTCACCGCCGAGGCGTTCGACGAAGACGGCTACTACCGCACCGGCGATGTAATGGCCGAGATCGCACCCGACCGTCTCGTCTATGTCGATCGGCGCAAAAACGTCCTCAAGCTCGCAAACGGCGAGTTCGTGGCCGTGGCGAACTTGGAAGCCGCGTTCGGCGCGGCGCCGCTGGTGCGACAGATCTTCGTCTACGGCAACAGCGAACGCTCCTTCCTGCTGGCGGTGATCGTCCCGACCGCCGAGGCGCTTTCGCAGTTTGGTGGCGACGCCGCCGCGCAGAAGGCCGCGCTGCGAGAGTCGCTGCAGGAGACCGCGAAATACGCTGAGCTGCAGTCCTATGAGGTGCCCGTCGACTTCTTGATCGAGACCGAACCGTTCAGCGCGGCCAACGGCTTGCTTTCCGGGGTCGGTAAGAATCTGCGGCCCAAACTCAGGGATGCCTACGGTGCGCGGCTGGAACGGCTCTACGCCGAGCTGGCCGCCGCGCAGCTGGACGAGCTCCGCGCGCTGCGCGGCGCGGCCGCAAAGCAGCCGGTGCTCGACACCGTGATCGGGGCGGCACGCGTGGTGTTGGGCTCGCCGAGTGACGATGTGGATGCCAACGCTCATTTCATCGACCTGGGCGGGGATTCGCTATCGGCACTTACGTTTTCCAATTTGCTTGCCGAGTTGCTCGAGGTCGAGGTGTCGGTGGGGGTGATTGTGAGTCCGACGAGCGACCTGAGACAGATCGCTGACTACATCGAGGCCGAGCGCCGGTCCGGGTCCAGCCGACCGACCTTCGCCAGGATCCACGGGAAGGGCGAAACTACTGTTTATGCAAGCGATCTGGCGCTCGCGAAGTTCATCGACGCAAAGACGCTGGCTGCGGCCAAGGCGCTGCCACGCGTCACGCGTGAGCCGCACACCGTTCTGCTCACCGGCGCCAACGGCTACCTCGGCCGCTTCGTGACGATGGAGTGGCTGCAGCGGCTCTCCCGTACGGGCGGCAAACTGATCACCATCGTCCGCGGCGGCGACACCGATGCGGCACGCGCCCGGCTCGAGAAGGTCTTCGACACCGGAGACCCCCAGCTGCTGCGCCGCTTCCGTGAACTGGCCGCCGAGCACCTGGAAGTCGTCACTGGCGACATCGGTGAACCCAACCTCGGTCTGGACCCTACAACCTGGGAGCGGCTGACCCGCACCGTGGACCTGATCGTGCATGTGGGCGCGTTGGTCAATCACGTGCTGCCCTATGAGCAGCTGTTCGGCCCGAATGTTGTTGGTACCACTGAGGTGATCAAGCTGGCGATCGTCTCGCGGATCAAACCGGTCACCTTCATGTCGACGGTGGCGGCCGCAATGCAGATCGCGCCCGACAAGTTTGCCGAGGACGGAGACATCCGCGCCATGAGCCCGGCGCGTACGGTCGACGACTCCTACGCCAACGGTTACGGGAACAGCAAGTGGGCCGGGGAAGTCCTGCTGCGTGAGGCTTTCGACCTGTGCGGCCTTCCGGTGGCGGTGTTCCGCTCCGACATGATCCTGGCCCACAGCCGATACGTCGGACAGCTCAATGTGGTCGACAATTTCACCCGGCTGATCTTCAGCCTGCTGGCGACGGGCATCGCGCCAGGGTCCTTCTATCAGACCGACGCCGCGGGAAATCGAGCCAGGGCGCATTACGCCGGGCTGCCCGCCGACTTCGTTGCCGAAGCCATCGCCACCCTGGGCACACAGGTCACCGATGGTTTCCGCTCCTTCGACGTGGAGAACCCGCACGACGACGGCATCTCTTTGGACACCTTCGTCGACTGGCTCATCGACGCCGGCCACAAGATCCAGCGGATCGGCGACCACGGCAAGTGGATTACCCGGTTTGAGACCGCGCTGAGGGCGCTACCGGAGACGCAAAGACAGCAATCAGTGCTGCCCCTACTCGGTGCCTATCGCGAACCCGAAATGCCGCTACGCGGCGCCCCGACCCCAACCGACGGGTTCCACACCGCAGTACGGGCGGCCAAAATTGGCGCAGACAAGGACATTCCACACCTGTCGTCTGCGCTGATCGACAAGTACGTCACCGATCTCCAGCATCTGGGCCTGCTATGACAGGCCCAAACCACGGGATGACACACGGGGCGCTGCCGGGTAGGCGTTAGAGGCCTCGCGACCTCGAAAAAGCGGCAAATTCACGTTTTGGCCATCTAACAGCGGGCATTCCCAGCAAGATCGATTCATGGCGATCGCAAGCGCGGCTCAGCCGGGCGCAGCGGGTCGCCATGCGACAGATAGTGCGAGATTGCTGAGAGCACAAAAGGAAGTTCAATGAGCCAGACCAGCCTGAGCCCGACGGCCACCCAAGCACCCAATTTGGCGATGCTGTTCCTGCAGCGCGTCGAGGCATCGGCAGACAAGGAAGCCTTCCGATACCCGGAGAACGGCGGCTGGACCTCGGTCACCTGGAGCCAGGCGGCCGAGCGGGTGGACGCCCTGGCAGCCGGATTGCTGTCGCTGGGCATCGCGGCCGAGGATCGGATCGGTATCGCATCGACCACCCGGTTCGAGTGGATCCTGGCCGACCTGGCGATCATGTGCGCCGGCGCCGCAACCACCACCGTCTACCCGAGTACCAACGCCGAGGACACCGCCTACATCCTCGCCGACTCCGAGTCGCGGATCGTCTTCGCCGAAGACGACAAGCAGGTCGGGAAGCTCGCCGAGCGTCGCGGCGACTTGCCCAATCTCGCCAAGGTGGTGGTGTTCGACGGAGCCGGTGACGGCGATTGGGTGATCACCCTGGACGATCTCGCCGAGCAAGGCGCGAAGTACCTGGCGGACCACCCCTCCTGCGTTCGCACCGTCGCCGAGGAGATCCCCGGCGACCGGCTGGCAACGCTGATCTACACCTCCGGGACCACCGGCAAGCCCAAAGGGGTGCGGCTCCGTCACGAGGCGTGGGTGTACACCGGCGCAGCGATCTCCGACATGGACCTGCTGGGTGACGACGACTTGCAGCTGCTGTGGCTGCCGCTTGCGCACGCCTTCGGCAAGGTGCTGATCTCCACTCAACTGGCCTGCGGCTTCGCCACCGCGATCGATGGCCGCGTCGACAAAATCGTCGAAAACACCGGGGTGGTCAAACCGACGTTCATGGGGGCGGCGCCGCGGATCTTCGAGAAGGCCTACTCCAAAATCGTCACGCAACAGAGCGGCTTCAAAGCCGTCCTGTTCAACCGGGCATTCGCGGTGGGCAAAGAGGTCGCCCGGCGCCGCCGCGAGGGCAAATTCGTGTGGCCGCACTTGCAGCTGCAGCAAAGGCTGTTCGACCAGTTGGTGTTCGCAAAGATCCGCGACGTATTCGGGGGGCGAATCCGGTTCTTCGTGTCTGGCTCCGCGCCGCTCAACCGCGACATCGCCGAATGGTTCGAAGCCGCCGGCTTGCTGATTCTGGAGGGTTACGGGCTCACCGAGTCGTCCGGCGCGGGCTTCATCAACCGCCCGAACAACTACAAGCTCGGCACTGTCGGTCTGCCCTTCGAGGGCACCGAGGTCCGCATCAGCGACGCCGGCGAAGTTCAATTCCGCAGTGACTGCGTGATGGCCGGCTACCACCATTTGGATGACGCCACCGCCAAGGCGCTCAGCGACGACGGCTGGCTGTCCACCGGGGACCAGGGCAAACTCGACGACGACGGCTTTTTGACCATCACCGGCCGTATCAAGGAACTGTTCAAGCTGTCCAACGGTAAGTACGTCGCGCCGCCGGCGGTAGAGGCGAAGTTCGCGACGCTGTGCCCGTACGCCAGTCAGTTCATGGTGTTCGGGGAGGGACGCAACTTCGCCGTCGCCCTGGTCACCCTCGACGCGGACTCGATCAGCGGGTGGGCCAAAGACAACGGCCTGGGCGACAAACCCTACGCGGAGCTCACGAAATCCGACGCCGTGCACAACATGATCGACGAACACGTCCAGAAGCTCAACGCCAGCCTGAATCGGTGGGAGACGATCAAGAAGTGGGCTGTCCTCAGCGAAGACCTCTCCGTCGAAGGTGGCCAGCTGACACCGTCGTTGAAAGTCAAGCGCGGCGTGGTCGCCGAGCAGAACAAGGAAACCTTGAATGGCTTCTATTCCTGACCCCGCTGAATCTGAAGCCGAGCAACCCGCTCGGCTGCCCGATGCCGTCAACGCGGCCCCGCCGGCACATCTGCTGCGTTGGCTGGAGTGGCGCAGCGGCTTCGAGTATCTCGCCGCCCTGCGCGCTGCGCGACGCATCGCCGACTGGCCCCGCGGCGACGGCCATCCCGTTCTGGTGCTTCCCGGATTCCTGGCCGGCCCCGGCTCGACACAGCTGCTGCGTAATGTGCTGCGCCGCTTGGGCTATCGGGTCTACGACTGGGGTTTGGGCTACAACATGGGGTACCGCGCCAGCATGACGGAGACGCTGCCGGCGCGCCTCCACCGCATCCGCGAACGGGCCGACGGGCGGCGCGTGAGCCTCATCGGCTGGAGCGCCGGCGGCATCTATGCCCGTGAACTGGCGCGCGCCTTCCCCGACGATGTCCGGTCGGTGATCACTTTGGGATCTCCCTTCCGCGGCAACCATCGGGCCAGCGCCGCGTGGAAAGTGTGGCGGCTCGTCAACCGCGGCGCCAACGCCACCGAGGCAGTCTCCGAACAGGCGCTGTTACGCCGCGCCCAACCGCTCTCCATCCCGACGACCTGCATCTACAGCAGAACCGACGGCATCGTGGCCTGGCAGTGCTGCACCAGCTTGCCCGCCCCGGAGACCGAAAACGTCGAGGTGCACAGCACCCACCTCGGATACGGCCACAACGTGGAAACGCTGTTGGTGATCGCCGATCGTCTCGCCCAACCGGAAGACCGCTGGCGGCCGCTCCAACGCTAGGAGCCCAGCGCTTACCGGGCTGCTTCCTGGGCCACGTATGGGTTGCGCATCGATGTCGGCCCGACACGGCGTCGTCGACGCCGCTGCCGACGACAGCTCCCAACCACATTGATTCACGTTTTGCTAACTGTTTGTAAACCTTGTAGCCGGCTTGCATTTACCTTTTTGTTGCGGCCCTGGCTGGTTTTGTTACACCTCAGGTGCGGATGTGTCGCTGGACGTGCAGATGTGGTGAGATGTCGGCGCGGAGAATCGCGCATCTACAACTGGTTAACGTCTCACCAAAAGCTCCCTCGGTGAAACACATTGGCAGCCAGTCGATTGCCTGGGTGATCGCAGCTGCGACATGATCGGTGCATGGCCGATATCGATTTTTCGCTGCTGGATGTGCCACGGTCTGCGCCGGTTGACGATCCTGAGGCGTACTTACGCGCGGCGATAGCCTGGCACTTCGGCGAAGACACCGGCTCCGCTTTCTGGCTCCGCGCGGCGCGCACGCTGAACTTCAACCCGCTGACCGATGTCAACACGTTTGCCGATTTGCGGCTGTTCCCCAACTTGCTGAACGAGTTGCGGAACGTGCCCATCGAAGAGCTGATCCCGCGTGGCTACGGCTCCCCGCCGCCGATTCCGCAGATTTTCGAGTCCGGTGGCACCACAGGTGCGCCCAAAAGGACTGCACAGCTGCCAGATTGGATCGAGCAAGTCATCGAATGGCAGACCGAGGACTTCGGCGCCGGTGGTTTTCTGCAGGGCCGCGGCTTTGTCTGCATGATGCCGAGCGGACCGCACGGGGTCGGCTACTTTTCTCGTCTGGTCTCGCAGCGGCTCGGCTCGGTGTTTCACTCGATCGACCTGGATCCCCGCTGGGTCAAGAAGATCGCCGCCCGCAACGCCACCTTTGAGGTGTCGGCCTACGTCGACCACCTCATCGAGCAGGCCGTCTACATCCTCCAGACCCAAGACGTGGCGAATCTGCACACCACTCCCCCGCTGCTCGAGGCCATTGCCCGCAACGACCGGGTGGCGAACCTGGTGAACGAGAAGATCCGCTTCACGCTGCTCAGCGGCGCTCATGTGGACGTCGACACGCTTGACTTGCTGCGGGAAATCTTCCCGAATACGACGATCACCATGGTGTTCGGCAGCACCATGATTCTTTCGCAGGCGATCACTCGCCACAACGGCGACGGTGAGCCGTTCGTGTTCGATCCGCGCACACCCTACGTCGTCTTCTCGATAGTGGATCCCGACACCGGCGACGAAGTGCCTTACGGACAGCGCGGGCAGGTGGTGATGAACCATCTCAGCAAGGGCATGTTCCTACCGAACAACCTGGAGCGCGATAGTGCGATCCGGATACCGGGACCCGAAGGCCAAGTCGGCGATTCGCTCAGCGAGGTGAAACCCGTCGCTGCTTTCGAAGGCGAGCCCGTCATCGAAGGCGTCTACTGATGGCTTCCGTGAATCTGCTGCGCATCGAAGCGCTCGGTCCCGACGGTGCTTACCAGACCCGCAACCGCGAAGTTGTCACCAGCACCGCCGGCGTCGCGGTTGTCGACCTCAGCATCGCGCCGCCGCTGTATGTCTCGCGCACCATCAACACTCAGCGCGACACCAGACCGCTGCCGGCCCAACAACGCGAGGCCGCGTTGGCCAAAGCCGCCGACGCTTTCGCCACCGGGGTGATCGCCGGGCTGGACTTCGACACTTACGTCGAGCTGGCCAGCCGGATTTCCGGGGTCCCGATCGCGGTGACCCGTTCGGGGGCCCGCGGCGTCGCCGATGGCGTCGCTTCGGCGTTTAGCGTGGTGCGACTGGCCCAGCCGTCGGGCGCCGTGCTGGATTGGCGCGACGAGCGCACCCGCGACGGTGCTGCGGTGTGGGTCCGGCGGGGCGAAGTGTTCGGGGTGCTGGCCTCGGGAAACGGTCCGGGCGTGCACGGGCTGTGGCCGCAGGCGCTGGCGCTCGGATACCGGGTGGCGGTCCGACCGTCACGCCGCGAGCCACTCACCGCGCACCGGCTGGTTCACGCGTTGAGGGAAGCCGGATTTCGCCCACAGGACGCGGTGTATCTGCCGACCGATCATCGGGGAGCCGACGAGATCATCCGGTCGGCCGACCTCGCCATGGTCTATGGGAGCCAAGACGTCGTCGACCGCTACGCCAACGACCCGACGGTGTTGGTCAACGGCCCGGGCCGGGCGAAGATCGTCATCACCGCCGATCAGGACTGGCGTGATTACCTCGATGTCATCACCGACTCGATCGCCAACCTGGGCGGGATCGCCTGCGTCAACACCACCGCCGTGCTGTACGAGGGCGACCCGACCCCGCTGGCCGATGCGATCGGCGAGCGGCTCTCGGCGATTCCGGTGCTGCCGACCGAGGACGAGCGGGCGATCCTGCCCACCCAAAACATCAACCAGGCAACGGCTTTGGCGGCCCACCTGACGGCCGTGGCCGCAGGGACCACACCGGTGCTCGGCGCCGATCAGGTGGTCGCCGCGCTCAGCGACGGCTGCGCCGCGCTGCGCCCGGCCGTCCACCTGATGGCCAAGCCCGACGTCGCCAAGCTCAACGTCGAGCTACCCTTTCCGTGCGTTTGGGTCTCGCCGTGGTCGCGCTCCGACGGTCTGGACCCGCTGCGGCATTCGTTGGTGATCAACGCGATCACCAACGATGAAGACCTGATCGACGATCTGCTCAACGATTCGACCATCGCCAACGTGTACCGCGGCCACCACCCGACGTATTACGGGGAGCCTGAAATCCCGCACGATGGGTTTCTGCCCGATTTTCTGATGCGCAACAAAGGCTTTGTTCGCGACTGAGATCTCGGGTGCTGCTGCAAAGACGATTACGAAGACCGCTGACCGTAACGTCGGTAGAACCTTTCCACCCGTCCGGCGGTATCGATCGTGCGCCGTGCGCCGGTCCAAAACGGATGCGAGTCGCAGGACACTTCGACCACCACCAAGGGATAGGTATGCACGCCCGAGGGAGTCTCCCACTCGATGGTGCGTGAACTGGTCAGCGTGGAGCGAGTGAGGAATAACGCCCCGGTCGTGGCGTCCTGGAATACCACCGGATGGTAGTCGGGATGGATGTCGGGTTTCATCAGCCTTCCCCGTCGCTGTTACGGTGTGCCGTGAATTCCCCTGCCATATCAGGTGTTTCGTAGCAGGGGTCTTGGTGCCAGTCGCCGAACGGATCGTCGTAGCTGCTCCAGTTCTGCGGGCAGGCCATCTCGTCGTCGTTGAGCAGAGCGCCATCCAACGCATCGACAATCTCTACCGGGTTGCCGCCGCAGACGAGGATCGTCATCGAGGTGTGCCGATCGCCGAACCGGTGTTCCCACATCAGGTCGGCGAACGCTCGCCGTTCGGGGTCGACGTAGGCCACCTCCGAGGCGGTCATCGCCGCCAACCATTTTCCGGCGGACGCGACGCGCAACCCACCGCCCGCTGATTCCAGCCACATGACTTGGTCGTCGCGGTTGGCCAGCCATAGCCGACCACGGGTACGCACCACTCCGTCCAGCAGCAGATCGACTGCGGCGTGCAGGCGGTCGGGGTGAAACGGGCGACGCGCGGTGAACTCGAGAATCCTGACCGTTCCGTCAGACGCCAGCGGAGGCAGGCCGGCCAGCAGCGGTGCGTGCGGATGATCGCTGCGACCGCGCCGCGAATCGGAATCCAGGTGCGCCAGCGCCAATTCGACGCGATCGACACCGACGGTGATGCGCGCGCGGGGGCTGAGCCGCCGTAAAACCGCCAGCGTCAGCGGATCCGGGTGATTCAGCACGACGAGGTCGGCGAACTCGGCCTGACCGACCACCACTTGGGCGACCGTGCGTCCATCGGCCAGTTCGTCGTCGCTCAGTGCCTGAGTCAGGAAATCGACGGCGTCCACGCAGGTGACCACCGCAGCGATCGCCACATCGCAGGCGGCCGGACCGTCGGGGTAACCGGGTCCGACCCGAACACGGATGTGGTTGATCGCCCAGCAGATGGGTTCGGGTTCCAGCCACTGCGCCAGGTGCACGACGATCTGGTCGACGCCCCGGCGGCGATGCAGCTTGCGTAGCAGGATCAGCAGGTCGTTGCGGATCGTGCAGGCCACGCAGCCGTGAGCCAGTTCCAGAGCGTCCTCGGTGGTGATCAGTTCGCCATCCCGCAGCGTGACCAGTGTCCGTTGCACGATGTGGCCGTCGAACCGGTGCTCGACGACCAGCGTCCCCGGGTGGCGTAACAATGCGCCGACCACCGCGTCGGTATCGCCCTGGCCAGCCACGAGCAGTACGGGAGTCCGCATCGTCCTCCTTATTGGCCTTCGTTATTGATAATGATTGTCATTAAGCTCACGAACACGCTACAGTGCCACGCGAGGCTTGTCGAAAACGATTTTCATTATCTTCAGCAGCCGGAAAGGAGAGCTATGTCCGCACGCTGCCAAGTCACCGGCCGCACAGTGGGCTTTGGTAACACGGTGTCGCACTCGCACCGGCGCACCCGCCGGCGTTGGTCACCGAACATCCAGGTGAAGACCTATTACCTGCCGTCACAGGATCGTCGCATCACGTTGCGGGTCAGCGCCAAAGGGATCAAGGTCATCGACCGCGACGGCATCGAGGCAGTCGTCGCGCGGCTGCGCCGGTCGGGCGAGCATATCTGATGGCGCGCAACGAGATTCGCCCCATCGTCAAGCTGCGCTCCAGCGCGGGCACCGGCTACACCTACGTAACCCGCAAGAATCGTCGCAACGACCCCGACCGTCTGAGGCTGAAGAAGTACGACCCGGTGATCCGCCGGCACGTCGAGTTCCGGGAAGAACGCTGAGTGGCCAAGAAATCGAAGATCGTCAAGAACGAGCAGCGCCGCGTCACCGTCGCTCGCTACGCCGACCGGCGGGCGCAACTCAAAGCGATTATCCGGTCGTCGGCAAGCAGCTACGAGCAGCGACTTGCCGCGCAACGCGCGCTGGCCCGTCAACCCCGCGATGCCAGTCCTGTGCGGATACGAAACCGCGACGCCGTCGATGGCCGACCCCGCGGCCACCTGCGCAAGTTCGGCTTGTCGCGGGTTCGGGTCCGCGAGCTGGCCCACGAGGGCCAGCTGCCGGGCATACGCAAATCGAGTTGGTAGATGACGCGCAAATCGACGCGGTCCCGTCGGCTTTTACCGGCCCCGCCGAAAGTTGCCAAGAACAACCTGCTCGACACCCTCAGCGTGACTGCGGTGAATTACAAAGACACCGCCCGGTTGCGGATGTTCATCTCCGAGCGCGGCAAAATCCGCTCCCGCCGGGTCACTGGTTTGACCGTCCAACAGCAGCGCCAGATCGCCATGGCGATCAAGAACGCTCGCGAGATGGCCCTTTTGCCGTACCCGTCATCCGCCGTGCGGTGACGCGGATGTGTGCGCCGCTATGGCGCCAGGTCGTGCACGACGGCGGATAGCACGCGGACAATCCCGGCCGTGCGGTTGGAGTAGTGGTGCGGGGTGCCGGGATCAAATGCCATCGAATCCCCTTGCATCAGCCGCAGCGTTTCGAATCCGATGACGGCTTCGAGCTCGCCCTGTACGACATACAGGTATTCGCGGCCGTCGTGCCGGAGGGCCCGCCCGCTCTCGGTGGATTGACCTCCGGGTTCGAACACGATCTCGATGAAGTCGACCCTGCTGTCGTGCACCGGAGTGAGGCGTTCCCAACGCACGCCCGTGGAAAGTTCGATGGTGTTGCGATCGCCCGCCCGCTGCACGATGCCGGCTCCCCCGGGGCCGGTGGCGCGACCCCATTGGCTGCCGATCGCCGGCGACCGTGGCGGCTCGTCCGGTTCGACCTCAGTTTCGCCGAACAAGAAATCGAGGGAAATGCCGAGTTCGTTGGCCAGTGAGTACACCACGCCCGCGGAGGGCGTCGTCACCCCGCGTTCCACCTGGGAGACCAGACTTGCCGAGCAACCCGCCCGGCGGGCAAGTTCTCGTACGGACATGCCACGCGCGGTGCGGACCTGCCGGAGTCGACCGCCCAGCCCACCCGGCACGCCGTTGGTCGTGCGGGACTCTGACACATCCGTCAAGGTATCTCCCAGTGTGCAGTAAGACGTACGCCCGTGTGTTGGTCATTGTACAGCCTGCGGCACCCTTTATCCAGCTTGTTGAGTCATGGCCCGCGGCTATCTGTGAGCCTCCCCACTTTTCTTGACAGCGGGACTACACATAATGTGCAATATAGTACACACAGCGAGAGGATGGAGTCAGCCATGACCGCGAACGGAACGACCGCAACGACCAACCGTCGCACCATCGATGCGGTGCGCGTGTTTCACGCACCCGACACCTTGGTGCAGAACCTGCAGAAAGTGCTCGTGGACCTGATCGAGTTGCACCTGCAGGGCAAGCAAGCGCATTGGAACCTGGTTGGAACCAACTTCCGAGACCTGCACCTGCAGCTTGACGACATCGTCGACATCGCGCGTGAAGCCGCTGACACGATCGCCGAGCGGATGCGCGCGCTGGACGCCGTTCCTGACGGGCGTACCGACACGGTCGCGTCGACGACCTCGGTCCCGGCTGTGCCGGCGGGTCTGGTCGGGACCGCGGAGACGGTGGACATCATCGCCGCTCGCATCTACGCCACGGTGGACACGGTTCGCGCGGTCCACGACGAGGTCGACGCCGCGGATCCGTCGACTGCCGACCTGCTGCACGGCATCATCACCGAACTGGAGAAGCAGGCGTGGATGCTCAAGTCTGAAAACGGCAAAGCCTGAGATCGGCTGTACCGCAGCTAGTTCGAGGAGTTTAGAGGTTACGATGGCCGTGAAAAAAGGGGTTCAGGTGCTGAGAGTCGACGACGTTCCCAAAGAGGTCTTCACCCGTTGGGACATCACCGAACACCAGGTGAACCAGCACCTGCTCAATGAATCGATGACCGGGACACCGGAAATCGTGGCGGACGTGTTGACCTTCCCGACCGCATTCATCCACCATATGCACCGGCATCCGCATGCCGACATGATCGTGGTCCCGCTCACTGGAAACCTGCGATTCCTCGGCGATTCAGGCCGTAGGGAGGAACTCGAGCCGGGGCAGGTACTCGTCATCCCGCGAGACAACTGGCACGAGTTTCGAAATGTCAGCGACGCGCCCAGCACCGTGCTCCATATCTTCAGCGGTGTGGGTGCGGTCGAAGACATCGGGTATGAGCCCCACCCGAAGCAGTTTTCGATCACGGCCTAACGTCTGAAATCCGTTGTCAGGAAAGGAGAAAATGATGCCAGCGAATCATCGCGTCGGCTGGCTCGGCACGGGCCGGATGGGTGCTGCGATGGCCGCACGCCTGATCTCCGACGGCGCCGCAGTGACGGTCTGGAACCGTACGGCCTCCAAAACCCAGCCACTGGTCGGACAGGGCGCCGACCGCGCCGAGAAGATCAGCGATCTTGGCCAGTGCAACGTCGTGTTCACCTCGGTCAGCTCCTCGCCCGACCTGCTCGCGGTGACGCTGGGCCCCGACGGCCTATTCGACGCGCAGCCCGCGCCGAGCATCGTGGTGGACACCTCAACCGTTTCCGCTGAGGCTGCCGCCGAAGTTCGGGCCGAGGCAGCCAGCCGCGGCATCGGGTTCCTATCGGCACCAATCAGCGGCAACGCCGACGTCGTCGCCGAAACACAGGCGTCGATTATCGCCTCGGGCCCCAGGTCGGTCTTCGACACCGTGCTGCCGTATCTGCGCGCGATTGCGCCCAGCGTGACCTATGCCGGTGCGCACGAAGAGGCGCGCCTGGTCAAACTCGCCCACAACCTATTGGTGGGCATCATCACCGAGTCGTTGGCCGAAGCGACGGTACTGGCCGAGAAGGGCGGCGTGGCTCCATCGGCTTTCCTCGATTTCATCGACGGCTCGGTGCTGGGTTCGGTGTTCATCGCGTACAAGGGCCAAGCGATCCGCAACCGCGACTACGAGCCCACCTTCACCACCGAACTCCTGCGCAAGGACTTCGATCTGGGGCTCGGCGCCGCGCGCTCGCTAGAGGTGCCGATGCCCGTGGCGGCCACCACCTACCAAGCCATCCAGACCGCGATCGGACATGGCTACGGCAAATCCGACTTCGCAGCGTTGTACGAGGTGGCGGCACGAGCCGCCGCACTTCCGAAAGGAGACCATCAGCCATGACCGCTGCAATGAGGGAATCGGGCGGCGTAACGCTCGCGGGCGCACGTGTATTGGTGACCGGCGCCAACCGCGGGCTGGGGAAAGCATTCGTGGAAGAACTGCTCAGTCGCGGCGTGGCGCGCGTCTACGCCGCAGCGCGTAACCCGGACACCGTCGACATCACCGACGACCGGGTCGTTCCCATTCGATTGGACGTCACCAAGCCAGACGATGTCCGCGCCGCGGCCTCGCGCTGTGCCGACGTCACGGTGCTGATCAACAACGCCGGCGCGATGCTGCGGACGCCGTTGTTGGCGGCGCCTGACCTGAGCGCAGCGCGCAGCGAAATGGAAACCAATTACTTTGGGACGCTGGCGATGTGCCGAGAATTCGCACCGGTGCTGGCCAAAAACGGCGGCGGCGCGATAGTCAACGTGTTGTCGGTCGTCAGCTGGCTGGCATCGCCGTTCAACGGCTCCTATGGTGCATCGAAGTCCGCCGCTTGGGCGCTGACGAACGCGATTCGCGTCGAACTGCGGGCGGCCGGAACTCTGGTCCTCGGAGTGCACGCAGGTTGGATTGACACCGACATGGCAGCCGATGTGCCGGAGAGCAAGATTTCTGCCGGCGACGTTGTCCGCCAGACCCTTGATGGCGTCCAGCGCGGAGACGAAGAAGTGCTCACCGACGACGCGACGCGACACGTCAAGGCATCGCTACCCGACGACCAGACATTGCTTTACCCGGATCTCCAGAAGCAGTGGGACGCCGGCGACTGGCCGTGGAAAGACTGACCGACCAACTCGAAAGCTGACTCGTTTTTCAAGCGGCGGCCAGTTCGCGGAAGTAGTCCTTCAGTGACCGGGGTTCTCGGCCGAGGATCGACCGCAACACCAACGGATTGCCACCCGGCAAACCGTGCTTGTCGTAGTGGGCCATCATTCGCCTCATGCCGTCGCGGAACGGCCCTGCGGGCAGGTGCGCGGCGAACCGGTCCAACGGGATCTGAACCGCGGCGATCGGTCGTCCGAGAACCTCGCTGATGATCTCGGCAGTCTCGTGGCTGTCCTGCATTCCGGGCGCGCTCAATTCGAATGTCCCGTAACTGAGCTCGCCGCCGGTCATCGCCATCGCGGCAACCTCGGCGACGTCGCGGTAGTCCACCGAGCACATCTTCGCCGACAGCGAGTAAGGCTGGGTCAACCGGTCATGGCCGACGATGTCGTTCCAGGACAGCTCGAAATTCTGCATGAACCGTGCCGGCTGCAGCACGGTGAAGTCCAGGTCCGAGTTGTAGAGCGCCTCTTCGACGGGCAGCTTTGCGGCACCGTGATTCGTCATCGCCGAGATCGACGGGTGAATGACACCTGAGAATACGAACTTTCGAACTCCGGCGGCCTGAGCGGCCTCGACCATGGCCACACCCATCTCCGCCTCGTCGGCCGTGTGCGCGGGACCGATGTGGAAGAGACCGTCCATCCCGGCGAGCGCGTCGCGAAGGCTGGCCGGTTCGGTGAGGTCCCCGAAGGCCACTTCTGTAGCGCCGTTTTCGCGGGCAATATCTGCTCGCTGTCGAGTACGGACCAAAGCGCGCACCGTAACGCCACGTTGGGTCAGCTCACGCAATACCCAATGAGCGTGGCGCCCGGTTGCTCCCACCATCAAGATCCTCATCGCTGTTCTCCCGTCTAACGCGGAGGTTTTTACTCACTGCTCCAGTACCGCTGCCATCGTCTGGTTGAACGCGGGATAGATGTCGCCGTAAGCGCCGTCCCGCTCGGCAAACCGGAACCCCTTGACGCGCTCCACGATGATCTCGTCGGCCTGCGGCTGTGCCTGCAAAAGCGTCATCGTCTCGGCGACGTACTCATCGCACGGCATTCCCTTCGGGTCGAATCCGCGATCGCCCTGTAAACCAGTCTGCACTTGCGGCGGAATGATCTCGATGACCTGGACGGAGGTTTCGCGAAGTTGGAAACGCAGCGACTGGGTGTAAGAGTGCAGCGCTGCTTTGGTGGCGCAATACGTCGGTGTGAGCGCGCTCGGCATGAACGCCAGCCCGGACGTGACGTTGAGGATTGCCGCGTGTGGCTTGCCCAGCAGCCGTTGCAGCAACGCCGCGGTGAGCCGGATGGGGCCCAACAGGTTAATCGCGACGGTCTGTTCCGCCGTCCCGGGGCCACCGCCGGCGAGGTCCTCGACGCGCTGGATGCCGGCATTGTTGACGATGACGTTGAGGTCCGGATAGCTGTCGTTGAGTTCGATGGCGAATCGCCGGATATCGGCGGGGTCGCCTTGATCCAGCGACAGGTGCTGGATGCCCGGGTTGGCTTCGGCGACCGCCTGAAGCGGTTCTTGACGTCGGCCGGCGATGACGACCTGGTTGCCCAACCGGTGAAATGACTCGGCCAAGCCGCGGCCGATCCCGGTGCCCCCGCCGGTCACCAGGATGGTGTTGCCCGTCATCTGCATGGCGTTCTCCTCCTGCTCTTCGCGTCACTTCCTGCTACCTGCATACCCTGTCGCGGCGGACCCGCGGCGTGACGGGCTGACAATCATGTCGGTGCGCTGAACTAGCCTGTAACCGTGGCGCAGTTTCCGCGGACTCGCTACGCCAGTTGCAGCGAGGTCGATATCGCCTACCAGGTATTGGGCGACGGACCGACCGACGTGCTGGTGCTGCCGGGGCCGTCCATCCCTATCGACACGATCGACGCCGAGCCGTCGATGTACCGCTTTCACCGGCGGCTGGCATCCTTCAGCCGGGTGATCCGGCTCGACCAGCGCGGGGTCGGCATGTCGTCACGCGTTTCGTTGGACGTGATCGGGCCTAAGTTCTGGGCAAAAGACGCCATCGCGGTGATGGATGCCATCGGAAGCGAGCGGGCGACGATTTTCGCCCCCGGGTTCGCCTCGATGACCGGACTCATCCTGGCGGCCGACTATCCCGAGCGGGTGAGCAACCTGGTGATCGTCAACGGGGCGGCCCGGACGCTTCGCGCTCCCGACTACCCGATGGGGTTTGAGATCGTCGAGGAAGACCCCTACACGACGGTGGCGATGGAGCCGGATGCCGTTGACCAGGGCTTCGACATGCTCGGTTTCATCGCGCCCAGCATGGTCGACGACAACGCATTCCGCTCGTGGTGGGACATGGCCGGAAACCGGGCGGCCTCACCCAGCATGGCCCGCGCCATCATCCTGACCGTCAGGCATTGCGATGTCCGTGACACGCTGGCGCGGATCACCGCGCCGACGCTCGTCGTGCACCGCGAGGACTCGGAGTTCTGCCCAGTCGATAACGGCCGGTACATCGCTGAGCACATCACCGGAGCACACCTCATCGAGCTTCCCGGAGCAGACGCTTTGTACTGGGTTGGCGACACCGCCCCGATGCTCGACGAGATCGAGGAATTCGTCACTGGCGTCCGAGGGGGCTTCGGCGCCGAGCGGGTGCTCACCACCATCATGTTCACCGACATCGTCGGCTCGACCGAGCGCGCCGCGGTGCTCGGCGACGGCCGGTGGCGGGACCTGCTGGACAACCACGACACCATCGTGCGTCACGACCTCGAACGGTTCGGCGGTTTCGAAGTGAACACCGCCGGTGACGGATTCGTCGCGTCCTTCCCCAGCCCGAGCGCCGCGATCGCGTGCGCCGACTCCCTTGTCGACGCGATCCGGGTGCTCGGCATCGAGATTCGGGTGGGTATTCACGCCGGCGAGGTCGAAGTGCGCGGTGACGATGTCGCCGGGATGGCTGTGCATATCGGCGCGCGCGTCGCGGCGCTGGCCGGGCCCAGCGAGGTGCTGGTGTCATCGACGGTTCGCGACATCGTCACCGGTTCTCGGCACCGGTTCGCCGACCGCGGCGAGCACGACCTCAAAGGCGTGCCGGGCCAATGGAGTCTGTGCGCTCTCGAGCGGACCCGCGCGACGGTCAAGCAGTCGTGAGCCGCGCCGCGACGATGCAGAGCGCAAGCGATGTGGGGGTACCACCCAGCCGCGCAGCGGCGAGGGGGAGAGGAGCGGCGCCAATAAGCCGCGCCACCATGCATTCACAGCGGGGACACATTTTGCCCCGATAGGCTCGGCAGCATGCCACCGCGACTGAACCTTTTCACTAATCGCGAGCGCGCCAACTCATTTGGCGGTGCAGCACAAAACTATGACACCTATCGTCCGCGCTATCCCGATCAACTGATCGACGACGTGCTGGCGCCCGGTGCTCGCCGCGTGCTCGAGGCGGGCGCCGGCACCGGTATTGCCTCGATGCAGTTCATCGAACGAGGCGCCGACCTTCTTGCGGTCGAGCCCGATACCCGCATGGCCGCCGTCGCCCAGGCAAAGGGCATCCCGGTTGAAATCGCGACATTCGAGCAGTGGGAGCCTGCGGGGCGTCGATTCGACCGCGTGGTGTTCGCGGCATCGTTTCATTGGGTCGATCCCGCGGCGGCGCTGCCCAAGGTACGCGGCATCCTCGACGACGGCGGGCAGCTGGCGCTCATATGGAACCGGTTGAGACCCACCAGACCTACCCGTGCGGAGTTCGAATCGATCTACCGGGACTACATGAACGTCGAACGGCGCAGCACCGACGGCAATCCCGACGAAATCGTCGACCTACTCACCGCCGCGGGCTTCACCGTCACCCAGCGACGCTATCCGCATGACCTGCACTACTCCGCGCAGCAGTGGGTCGATATCGCGTTCACCTTTTCCCATCAGCTGATACTTCCCGCCGACAAGGCGTCCGAGCTTCGGGCACGGCTCATCGAACGGATCGGGTCCATGGGCGTGGCGGTCGGCGGCGATGCAGTGGCGATCCTCGCCACGCCGGCATAACCGCTGCGGCTACACCGTCGACTATACGGAAAATACTGTCCCGGTTTCTTTTTCGCCGAACTCGAACACCTTCGCCGCCGCTTCGTAATCACACGCGACGGCGGACCGGCCGATCAGAACCGGGCCGCCCTGTAGGCCGAGCCGGCCGTCGACACCCACATAACTGCCAGGCGGAATCGGCTCGCTGATGCAATACAGCGTCGGCGCGGCGCCTTCTTCGATGTCGTTGCCAAACCTGTTTGCCAACACCCCGACCACCCGATGGAAACCCGCCATCACTGGCGTGTCGGATACGTGGGACAGATTGGACGACACCCAACCTGGGTGCGTGAGCTGGGTCGTGACCCGCGACTGCGCCGCCCGCAACCGGCGGTCGAGTTCGAGGCCCCACAACATCACCGCAAGTTTCGAACGCGCGTATGCCGGATACGCCGCCCAACGGTGCGAGCGCAGATGCATGTCGTCGAGCCGCAGGGTCGCCGATTTATGGGCATCGGACCCGACGTTGATGATCTGCGAGCGCACCCGCCCCAACAGCAGGTTCGTCAACGCGAACGGGCCCAAAAAGTTTGTACCCATTGTCATCTCGAAGCCGTCCACGGTGTCGGTCCGGTGCTGGACGACTGCCCCGGCGTTATTGATCAAAATGTCGACGTCGCCGTCGAGTTGGTCGGGGAATGCGCGTACCGACGACAGGTCCGCGAGATCGAGTTCGGCGATCGACGTAGAGCCGCCGATCTCGGCGGCGCGCTGTGCGCCCAGCTCGGTGTTGCGGACGGCCATGATCACGTGTGCGCCCGCGCGAGCGAGCAGACGCGCGGTTCCGAGGCCGACGCCATTGGTCGCTCCGGTCACGATGATCCGCTTGCCGGTCAGGTTGCCGAGTCGGCTCGGCGACCACACTGTCGTCACTGTCTTTCTCCCTCGTCAATCCGAGACTAGACCGCGGTGGGCCGAGTAGCGCGGGTGGAACCGTCCGGAGGTCCGGCGTAGGCTGCGAGCAGAGCCGCGCTGTCCAGGCAATGACGGCTTCGATTCCGTAAACGCCTGCAGAACTTGATATTTCATCGAAGGAACACGCGAGGAGTGGCGCGAATGACCAATGTGAACACGACGTTGCCCCCTGCTTTACACAGGGCGCTGGACCTGCTCATCGATCCGCCGACCGAACCGGATGTCAGCAAGGGCTATCTCGACCTACTGAATGGCTCGGCCGAGGATGTGGGCCCGGCCAAGAACACCGGTCCCATACAGGCGGCATGGGCATCGCCGCTCGGGTCGATGCTTTACGACAATGCACAGGCGATCACACGCAGGTTTATGGCGGTATGGCATTTCCCGCTCGAGTGGTTGAACATCCCGCAAGGCGGGATCGCGTTGGACGTCGGATCCGGTCCCGGCTCCATAACTGCCGCGCTGGCTCGCGCCGCAGGACCCGACGGGCTCGCCTTGGGCGTGGACATCTCCGTGCCGATGCTGGCGCGGGCGGTGCGCGCCGAAGCCGGACCGCAGGTCGGCTTTCTGCGGGCTGATGCACAGCGGCTGCCGCTGCGCGACCAGACCGTCGATGCAGCGGTCTCGATCGCCGTTCTCCAGCTCATACCTGACCCGGTGGCAACGCTGTCCGAGATCGCCCGGGTCCTGCGGCCGGGCGGGCGACTGGCGGTGATGGTCCCGACCGTCGGGCGTGCCGCCCAGCTGTGGAACAAGCTGCCGAACGTCGGGGCCTATGTCTTCGGCGAAGACGAAATCGGCGACATCCTGGAAGACCACGGCTTTGCGAGCGTGCGGACCAAGAACGTCGGCACCGTCCAGTGGGTGCGCGCCAAACGCGGGTGACACCGCGGACCGGCACGCCTCGTCATACCAGAGGGTGGTTTTCTCGCACTCCCCCGTACATGCCCCATCGGACGATCAACGGCATCACCACGCGTTCGACCGACCACGACGGGAAGCGCAGGGCATGACCGGTCGGGAAGAAGACCTCGAGCCCGTTGGGCTGAATACCTAGTAACGAGCCCCACCTTCGCCCCGGCGCTCGAAATCTGCGCAGCCGTCGACCTGCGAGCTCGGCGCGAATGTTACGGGCCACCAGCGCATCCCCGCGGTTGCGGGCGGAGCTGCGCAGCGGGTCGGTAGCCGCGACGTCTCCGATCGCGAACACACCAGGATGGCCGGCCACCCGCAGTTCGGGCGTCACGCGAACGAAGCCGTGCTCGTCGAGCACCTCCGGTGGCAGCCAATCGGTGTTGGGTTGCACCCGCCCTATCGCCCACAGCACGGCGTCGGCCGTGGCCGCGGGTTGTCCCGTGCTCCAGTGCACCGGCGCGCTGGTGATCTCGTCGCCGGCAAAGCCGTTGGCGAGCGCGGCGCGGTGCCCTGGGTGAAGGCCAACGCCGAGGCCGCTCAGCCGACTGTGAATGCGCTTCCAAATCCGCGGGTGATAGGCGCCCAAAGCCCGCTCGCCCGGAAAGTACAGGTCGATCTGTTTGTCCGGCCAGGTGGTTGCCATATTGGCGGCGCTGGTGACCGCTGCCGCGCCGCCACCCACGACGATCACCGATGTCGCGGCAGCCACCCGGTTGTGCGCAGCGCGCAGATCGGCGCCGATCTCCGCAGCCGACTGCATGCTCGCGCGGCGCCAGAAGCCGTTGCTGACTCCAGTGGCGATGACCAGCGCGTCATATCCCTCGGCGAATGTCCCGGCGTCGTCACGCCGACCAGAGACGGTTCGGGCGGCCAGGTCGAGTCCGGTCAGTGTGCCCTGAATGATCCGCACCCGATCCAGCCGGCGGAATCTGTCGAAGGGGATCCAGTAGTCGCGGGCCCAGTCATCGGGGCGGGACAACCGGACGCCGAGTTCCTGGCCGCTGACCAGTCCCGGTTTGACGGAGATACCGACGACGTCGGCATGACGGGAGAGCCTGATCGCGGTGAGGATACCGACGTCCCCCAGCCCCGCGACGATGACGCGTTTGCGGCTCATGCGGGCAAACTGTAACACGTTCTAACTATGTGCTGGTCCGGCATCGGCTTGACGCTTTCCGTCATTGCGGGGCGGATTCTGATGAGTTTCCTTCATTCTCACGGTCCGTCGGCCGTCGGCTTCATGCTGACTGCGACAGAGCCCGCGGAGAGGAAATCCGACCATGACTGCTACAGCCCCAGCGGCGTCGACGAGTGAGACGACATTCGATCCGACCGTCGCTCTCGATGCACTACTCGCCGATGTCGGTTTGTCGGTCGCTGATGCTGGTGGCCAGGTGACATTTGCCGGCCAGGATCCGATCATTGCGGCTCACCACCGGCTCGCCGCCGCGATGGGTATCCCGATGATGGGCAACGCGATTGCCGCGGCAGCACTGCACCGCCATCGCGGCGGTCCCGGGCAGGATCTGCACCTGGACCTACGCCAGGCGGTACACCACATCAATCCCAGCTTTGCCTGGAAGCCAACGCTGGCCGGCGAATTCCCCTCGATCGCGCTGGTGTTGGATAACCCGTTTGCGCTGATTCCCTACCGCACCCGCGACGAACGCACGGTGATGGCCTCGGCGGTGTATCCGCATCAGTCTGCCAACTGGTGCCGCTTCCTCAACGTGCCGCCTGACTTCACCAAAGTCGCTGAGGTGTTTGGCAATTGGGATGCCTTCGAACTGGAGGAGGCCGCCAATGCGGCCGGCCTGCCGGCGTGTGTGGCCCGAAGCCCCGAGGAGTGGCTGGCCCATCCGCACGGCGCATTGCTGGCCAGCCAGCCCGTCATCGGCTTGACCC
>Ga0210390_10000796_pt1 | contig 32213 bp, 27 predicted proteins | sample IncBWH11OmetaG_FD_161050 | JGI IMG/M metagenome (GOLD analysis project Ga0210390, IMG submission 161050) | Forest soil microbial communities from Barre Woods Harvard Forest LTER site, Petersham, Massachusetts, United States - Inc-BW-H-11-O ...
ATGGCCAGCCCGGCTGACTGGTCGATCCAGGCCAGCTCACGGACCTGCACCCGGACCAGTTTGGAGAGCCCCAGAACCCCGACCCGGTCCAGGCCCGTGGTCCCGTGGTCCCGTGGTCCCGTGGTCCCGTGGTCATAGGCATCTCCCGAGGCGCCCAGCAGCGTCCCGCCTTCTGCCAGCTGCCTGAGCCGGTCCTGGGCGACGACAAAGCTGACCTCCAGCTGCACCTCATCGCCGACAAACATCTCACCATTTTCACCGGGCCGCCGGGCAGGGCGCACAGGGACCTAGGTCCCGACTTGCCCGACTGAGGTCCCGCTCAGCGGGCGAGCGGCCGACCACCCCCATCCCGCCCATCCGTCCGAGCGCCGGCCTCGCGCCGGGCGACTAGGCGCGAGTCGCCGTCCCGGCAGAACACCACCGGCGGGCGCATGGCGCCGTTGTAGTTACTGGCCATCGTGTAGCAGTGACACCCTGCCGAGATTGCGGCTAACCTGCCCAGACCGCCGGCCGACCGTCATATCGTCAGCTTCCATCCGGCCAGGTCGCTAAGCGCGCCCACCGCCAGGCGCACCGCGGCATCAGCGGTCGGTGACACGCCGGACATCGTCATGAACCCATGGATAGCCCCGGCGTAGTCAAGACTTCGTGCCTGTACCCCGGACCCGATGAGACGCTCCGCCAGCCTGAGTCCCTCATCCTTGAGCGGATCGCATCCAGCAGTGATCAGGACCGTCGGCGGCATCCCTCGCAGGTCGCGGGCAGCGAGCGGAACGGCACGGGGGTCTTCAGCATCCTGCGGCCTGCTCAGGTACTGGGACCAGAACCAGCGCATGGTCGGCTGGTCCAAGAAGTAGCCGTGGCCGAAGCGGTCCCACGAGGGAGTGTCCAGGTCATGGCCGCAGACCGGGTACATCAGCAGCTGAGCGCAAACTGAGGGGCCGCCCAGATCCCGGGCGGTCATAGATACTCCCGAGACGATCGCCCCGCCGGCGCTGTCCCCGGCCAGCGCAATCCGGCCCGGGTCCGCGGCGCCGCCAGCCCCACCTGAGGCAACCCACCGCAGCACCGCGAAACACTCATCCAGAGCAGCCGGGAACGGGTGCTCCGGAGCCAGGAGGTAATCCACGCTGACCACGACAGCTTGCGAAGCATCGGCCAGGGACCGGGCGAGCCAGTCGTGGGTATCGAGGTTTCCCAGCACGAACCCGCTGCCGTGGCAGAAAACGATGGCTGGACCTGGCGCAGTGATGCCAAATGGCTCGTACACGCGGACTGGTATCGGGCGATACGGGCCGTCGACCATCAGGTCAGCGACGCGCCCGAGGCCAGGCCCCTGGCCTGCCCATCTCAGCAGGGCGCGGTTCATTGCCAGCCGGAAGCGAGCTAGCGCATCCGAGCCGGAGAGAGGCAGCCTCGGCGACGGGTCGCCGCCGCGCGACAGCAGCGGAAGGAACTCCGGCAGTGGCTCCATCACCTGTCCTCAGTTGAGGCTCGTGTCGACTGGCTCCGTTTTACTAAACCCGCCCCCCGGCACCCAGGTTCCGGGACACGATCATCAGCAGCAAGTCGCTTAGTTCAGCCGGCGCGGTTACCATCGCGTCGTGTCCCGCGGTGATCTCGAATAGCGACATGCCCACTTGCCCGGCGAACTGGTGCGACTCTTCGACGCTCGCCAGGCGCGGCTGAGTGCAGCGTATGAATGAGCATGGTTTGCCATTACCAACCGGATGTTCGAGCCTGAGTCGCGTCGTATACGTGCTCAGCGGTTGCGGAGTAATCCGCTCGGTCACCCAGCCCCGATCGCCCGGATCGGTAATGCCGTATCGTTCTACGTCAAGACCGGCCAAAACCATGCCCCCGCCGACCTCGTGGGCAGTCGCAATCTTCTCGGCCGTGGTTTCGGGCGGCGCCAGGTCGAATAGCGCCGTACCGCTGCGTCCGATCAACGCGTCCAGGTAGATGATCTGACCAACCCGCTCGGGAATGCGATCGACTGCGCCAGTAACGGGGTAGCCGCCATAAGAGTGGGCGACGAGCACAGTCTCCCTAAGGTCTTCCCACTCCAGGACGCCCACGAGGTCCTGGATATGGGTGTCCAGATTGACCGACGGGCCGGTCAGATGATATCGCTCCCCCAGCCCGGTCATTGTGGGAGTGAAAACCAGATGCTCCGCTGCGCGCAGGCGTCCGGCAACGCGCGACCAGCACCAACCACCGTGCGTGCCGCCGTGGACGAGAACGAACGCCGGCTTGGCTTGAGTCGCCAGGCCCTTCCGGCGCCTGCGTGGACGGAGGCGAATCATTCGGACCCCGCATTGGCCCGCAGCGCAGTCTCGTGAATCACGGCGAGGCCTTCCAGCGCGAGCCCGTACCCGAGAAGATCGACTGCTCGCTTCCGAAGCTCCTGCGTGAGCAGCATACGGGTGTAGCGCAGAACTAGCGGATTCTGGACCACGAACTTTTCGGCCAGCTCCCAAGCTCGCGGCAGTAGGCCCGCGTGCGGGTGGATCTCGTTAACCAGGCCAAGGTCCAGAGCTTGGTCGGCAGTGAGTTCCTGCCCCGTGAGCATCAGGTAGCGGGCGCGGTTGAAGCCGAGTAGCAGCGGGAGCACGAAATTGACGCCGTCACCGGGGGTCATCCGGTTGGCGAAGTGCGCCGAGTCCTGGAAGCTCGCCTCAGGTGCGGCCAGCACGACGTCGGCGAGCAGCGGGATTTCCGGATGCCGGATCGCCGGGCCGTTCACGCAGCTGATCACGACCGCGTTTATGTCCAGCAGGCTGGTGGTCAGCAGGATGCCCTGGCGCAGCACCTGATCCCAGCTTTCGGCATCCGCCGCAGGGAATGTGGACGGTGAGCCAGCCGGTCCGGAGAACTCAGTGCCGGTGCCGGTCATGATGACGACCCTGTTCTCGTGATCGTGACCAATGTCGGTGAAGGCCGGGCCGAACTCACCATGTGGTACCCCGCCCCAGCGCAGGGGTCCGCCGTCGGTATGGAAGGTCAGCTGCAGGATCCCGTCGCGCCGCTCCATCTGGATGCTGGAATACTTGTCCTTGTACGCGTCAAAGCTCGTCACTGGACCTCACCTTTTCTTGCTGGAAGTGGCGCCGGGATGCGCCTACCCGGGCCGGCACCCGCCGAGGGCGACGACGTCCAGCACGACGAATTCCGTGCCGGGTCCGGTGCCGACCACCCGTAGCGGGTTGATCTCGATCTCGTCGATCTGGCCGGCGGCAGAGCTGAAGGCAGCGGCAAAACTCTGCACCGCGGCGCAGAAGGCAACGGTGTCGGCGGCTGCGGCGCCCCGCACCCCGGCGAGCCTGCGGCCGAGCCGCAATGCCGGCAGCGATGACAGCAGCTCGCTGTCACTGAACGGGATCGACAGGTGCAGCGCGTCGCGCTCAATTTCGGTCTCTACTCCCCCGGTCCCGACGGTGATGACCGGCCCGAACACCTCGTCGTAGTGTGCTCCGATCAGGACGTCCAGGCCGGGCGGGATCATCTCCTGGACACTCACGATCTGCGTATCGATCTGATGCCCGGCAAGCCGCGGATCGGACATCATTTCCGAGTAAGCCCGCGCCGCGGCAGCGGGCGAGGTAATCCCGAGCCGTACACCGCCCACCTCCGTCTTGTGCAGGAGCCCTTCCGCTACGATCTTCAGCGCGACCGGCCCGCTGATCGAGCGCGCGGCATCGCTCACGGCGGCTGGTGAGTCAGCCCGGATTTCGCGTGGGAAGCGCATCGGCACGCCGTGGAACCAGGCGCGCACGACCTCATCCGGCAGCATGGCACTCGACCGCAGGCCAGAGTGGTCAGGCGACTGGTTACCGTCGTTACGGCCGCCGTCGCGGTCTCGGTTGCACCATGCGGAGATGCGTTGCAGCGCCGTGACGGCCCGGCGGAGCCCGTCAAATGGCACGACGCCGGCCTCCTTAAGGAGGGCGTACCCGCCTCCCCGGCGCGGCGACATCCACACAGGGATGAACAGAGCGTGGCTGTCGCGTGTCAGCGCGAGCGCATCCTGCACCACGGACACCGTGCTCTCGCCGTAGTCGGCGGGCATCGCGAAGATCAGCGAGCCGACATTCGGGTCCCTGGTGACCAGTTCCAGCACGGCGCGATTGAGGCCAGGATCGGTGAAAACCCTGGTGGTGAGATCGATCGGGTTGTCGGCGAACCCGAAAGCCGGCGTCCGCTCCGCGAGGTCCGCCGCAGTCTCCGGGGTGAACTTGGCCAGCGTCAGGCCGGCGGCGCCGACGAGGTCGGCGCCGAGCGACGCGGTCCCGCCGGAGAAGGACAGGACGCAGGCCTGATCCAGGTTCTCGTGACCAATTGCCCGGGTGAGCAGCAGCAACGTCTCGCCGAGCTCATCGACGTCGTCCACCCGGATCACTGCCTGCTGCCGGAAGACCGCGTCGGCGACGGCGTCGTTTCCGGCGATCGAAGCGGTATGCGAAGCGGCCGTGCGCTTCCCGTACTCAGAACGCCCTATCTTCACCATGACGATCGGCTTGCCGGCCTGTCGCGCGCGGCGGGCCGCTTCGATGAACTTGGCGCCGTCGCTGAAGCCCTCGATGACCGCGCCGATGACCTTGATCCTCTCGTCGCTCACCATATGGTTCACGAAATCTGAGACGTCCAGGTCCGCCTCGTTGCCGGGCGAGGACCACAGCCCGACGCCGAGCCCGCAGTCCATCCACTGCATGAGCGCGCGCCCGATGCCGCCGCCTTGCGTCACCAGGCCGACCGGACCGCTTATCCTGTCCTCGCCGGCTACCGGCGACATGCTGAGCAGGACGCCGTCGGCCACGTTGGCGAGTCCGGGTGAGTTCGGCCCGTAGATCCGCATGCCGCCGGCGCGGGCCGTGGCCACGGTCCTGGCTTGCAAGGCCATCCCGGCCGAACCCGTCTCGGCGAACCCCGACGTCAGGAGGACCGCGTGCCCGGTGCCAGCGGCCGCGCAATCCTGCACCACCTCCGGAACCAGTTCGGCCGCCACCAGCACGATGACGACGTCCATCGGGTCACCGGGAATCTCGGAGACCCTGGCGTAGGCCGGATCCCTGAAGACGGTCGGGTAGGCGGGATTGACCGGGAACACTCCCCCGGTCACCCGTGAGTTGTTCCGGACATTGTTGTAGGTCGAGAAGCCCAGCGAGCCAGCCCGATCAGATGCGCCGACAACCGCCACGCGCCGCGGATTCACCAGCCGGGTCAGGTCCGCGAACTGCGCGCTCACCGCGACTGCACCCCGGATGCCGGGGCGGCCGCGGACCCGGCGCGGTCCTCGGTCCGGGCCCGCCCGGTCAAGGAAGGGCACCGGTTCCAGGGAACGTGGCCGTGGGTGTCGGTGTCGTTGCCGCCTGTCACCAGGATGCTCTCCTAGCCGTGCCAAAGTAGGCACCGACCAGCATTTCGGCGTTGCCGACCTCATCGGGCCGGCCGCTCAGCGCGATCTGTCCGCCGCTCAGCACTGTGACGTGATCGGCCATCCCGAGCGCGCGGTCGACGAGCTGCTCGATCACGACAATGGACAGTCCGGACGATTTCAGGGAGACGACCGCGTCGACCACGTCGTCCACGATGACGGGTGCCAGTCCGGCGGACGGCTCGTCCAGGATGAGCACCGTTGGTTCGCCCATCAGCGCCTGCCCGATGGCCAGCATCTGCTGCTGCCCGCCGGAAAGGTCTCCGGCGCGCCGCCTGCGTTCGTCACCGAGTTTCGGGAACAGCCCATACACGCGTTCAGCACCCTGCTGCCGTTGTGAACGGCCGAGGTGCCGCCCGCCGAGGGCTAGGTTCTCCTCGACGGTGCGCATCCGAAAGATGCGCTTGCCTTCTTGCACGAGCCCGATGCCCAGCCGGGCGCGTTCTTCCGGACGCAGCGAGGTGATGTCGGTCCCGGCGAATTCGACCCGACCGGAGGCTGCCGGGATCAGGCCGAGCAGCGCCGAGGCGAGCGTCGTCTTCCCGGCGCCGTTGGGCCCGAGGATAACTTCGATGGCGCCGCGCTGAATGGACAGCGTCACGTCGCGCAGCACCCGGACGTCTCCGTAGCCCGCGCTGAGCTCGTAACAGGCCAGGACAATGCCGGACTCGTCTGCGCCGGACGGTCCAGCGGCAGGCCGGTCGGTGCCAGGCCGACCGGTCCCCGCAGGGCCCCTAGAGCGTCTCACGTGGCTGATCCCCTCGGTCCGCTACTCCCTGCATCGCTTCGGTCTCCGGTCGGGTCCGGCGCGCCCGGTCGACGCTGCGGCCCAGATAGACCTGCGCGACCGTCTGGCTCGCCTCGATCTCGGCGGAGGTGCCCGTCACGATCACCGACCCGAGGTGCATGACATAGATGAGGTCAGCCAGCCCGGTCACAAACGGGAAGTTGTGTTCGACCAGGACGCAGGCCACGCCCTGCTGCCGCACCCGCAGCAGGACCTCGGCGAGCGTTTCGAGCTCGAGCGGGCTGAGTCCGGCGGCGGGCTCGTCCAGGAGCATCACCTGGGCGCCGCCGGTGATGGCGCGGGCGACCTCGAGCAGTCGCCGCGCGCCCAGGGGAAGAGCCGATGCCTCCTGGTCGGCGACGCCGGACAGGCCGGTGAGCTCCAGTGCGGACCTGCCGGCTTCCTGATCACGCTTGCCTGCCTGCCGCGCGGCGGGCAGGCGAAGCCCGCAGCTGGCAACGCCATGACGCTCGGCGATGAACCGGCCGGACGCCGCGACGTCGAGGGCCGACATGCCGCGCGGGATGGTCGGCGTCTGGAAGGTGCGCGCGAGCCCGAGCCTCGCGACCTTGTGGGCCGACAGTCCGACCGCCTCCTGGCCGAGAATCCGGACCCGGCCGTTGTCGGGCCGGACCAGGCCCGAGATCGTGTTCAGCAAGGTGGTCTTGCCGGAGCCGTTCGTCCCGATCAGCGCGGTGATCTGGCCTGCTGCCGCCCGGAAGTCGACGCCGTCCAGCGCCACCACGCCGCCGAACGAGCGCGATATGCCCTCGACCTCCAGCGCCACCACGCCGCCGGACGAGGCCAGCATGCCGCGCGCCTGGTCGCGGCCGTCCGCGGCCTGGGCGACCTGCGCGGCCCTGGCGGCCTCACTGACCAGGGCGAGCCGGGCGACCGAGACGGCCGGTGAGCCGCCGGCGATCGCCCGCGCCAGTCGCCGGCAGCCCTGCCGGGCCAGACCGCTGATGCCGGTTCTGAGCAGGATCGCCACGGCTAGCAGGAACAGGCCGTAGACCAGGATCGAGTACTGCTGGAAGGACGCGCTGTTGAACGGCCCGAGCTGCAGGATCGCGGCGCCGAGGACCGCGCCGTACAGGCTTTCCGCCCCGCCGAGGATGACGGCCGCGAGCACCGCGATCGAGGATTCCAGCGAGAAGGACGTGGCGCCCACGTAGAGGTTGGCGAAGGTGAACAGCACGCCCGCTGCGCCAGCCGGCGCCGCTCCCAGGGTGTAGGCCACAACCTTGACGTACTGCGACGACAGGCCAAGCGAGCTGGCCAGGACCTTGCCCTCGCGGCAGACCCGGAAGACGCTTCCGTAGCGTGACCGCAGCAGGCTCCGGCAGAATGCGATCCAGATCACCAGGGTGATGACGGAGAAGAGGTACAGGCCGTTCTGCCCGAGTGACGCGCCGAACAGGGTAGGCAGCGGGATCCCGGACAGCCCGATGTAGCCACCGGTGACCGAGCCGAAAACGGCGACGAGGTCGGGGATGATCAGGACGAGGAAGAACGAGACCATCCCGAGGGCCCAGCCGCCGAGCCGGAGCGCAATCCCGGCGAGGACCAGGCCGAGCAGGGAGGCCGCGACGGCGGCCATGACGACGAGCACGAGGATGTCCGACAGGCCGAGCTTGGCCACGATGCCGGACAGATACGCGCCGACGGCGAAGATCGCGATCTGGCCGAACTGCAACTCGCCGGCGTACCCGAAGCTGATGACGAGGCCAGTCGAGATCAGCCCGAACACGGCGATGAGCAGGACCTGGCGGGTCCAGGAGGAATTGTTCGCCGTCCACGGCAGCGTGACCGCGATCAGCGCGACCAGGATCGGCCACGTGACGCCCCACCGGCCCTGGAGAATCTTGACCAGCGCCAGCCGGAGCTCCCCGGCGGCCGGCAGGATGCTCTTCGGCGCGCGGCCCGCTGAAGGCTCAGACATTGCGGGTGGACAGCTGCGTCTTGATCAGGCCGCCGGGCCTGATGCCGAGGGCCAGGAGCAGCAACACGAAGGTGGCGATGTCCTGGTAGTTGCCACCGATGTAGCGGGCGCTGAGCGCGCCGACAACCCCGGTCAGGAATCCGCCGATGAGGCAGCCCAGCTGACTGCCGAGCCCGCCGAGCGCCAGGGCGACGAAGCCGCTGAGCGCCAGGGTGTCGCCGAGCGAGTAGAAGCTGTAGGTGACCGGCGCGGCCAGCAGTCCGACGATTCCGGCCAGCGCGCCGGCCGCGCCGAACGAGCCGAGGGACAGGCGCCGGACCCGGATCCCGCGCAGCGCTGCGGCCACCCGGTCTTCCGCGCTGGCCAGGCACGCCAGGCCGGTCAGAGTGTGCCGGTACCACAGGTGAATCGCGACGCCGAACGCGATCGCCAGGCCGATGAGTGCCAGTGATACTGGCGCGACCTCGCCGCCGAGAAACGAGATGCTGTTCTCGCCGGGGAACGGCACGGCCAGCGGCTGGGTGCCCCAGATCACCGCCGCCATCCCCGACAGGGCGGTCGCGACGGCGACCGTGGTGATGAGCTCGGTGCTCGTCCCGATCCAGCGCCGCCCGCGGGACAGCGGGCGGATTGCGACCAGCTCGGTCACGCAGCCCATCAGGAAGCCCGCGCTGATTCCGAGGATGACCGCGAGCACGATCGGGACCTTGAGCGTTACCAACGCCCAGTAGGCGATGAAGGTGCCGAGCATCACCAGGGCGCCCTGGGCGAAATTGAGGACCGCGCTCGAGGTCAGCACCAGGTTGAACCCCATGGCGACCAGCGCATAGAGGGCACCGTCGGTCAGCCCGCTCCAAATGATGGTCAAGCTCTACCCACTTCCGCGTTCACTGCCAGGCGCCTCCTCGTTGCTGCCTGCGATTACGGTATGCGGCCTGGCTGTCGGTAGGGGCCGGCCGCGTCGCGCGGACCGCTAGTCGGAGATCAGCCGCCGGCCGAACCCGGGGGCGTGATCAAGCCGTCGACGACAGGGCCGACAGGAGCGACGGCGTAGTCGCTGACCGTGGTCGCGAGATTCTCGTGGTCTGCGGAGGTAAAGCGTATTCCCGCGTAGACGGCATAGAGCGGGTTCGTCGTGACCTTGAGGTTGTTCAGGGCGGCGACCAGCTTGCTGGTGTCAATCGACCCGGCTTGCTTGGCGGCGCTCTGCATGAGCAGGAGCCCGTCCCAGGCGGTGGCGCTCAGGTTCACCGGCTGCTGGGCCGCCTGACCCGTCAGCTTGACGTTGGACAGGAACGTGGATACTCCCTGCGAGCGCTGCGCCGCCGGAAGGTACTCGTTGCATTTGAAGATGACCGCGCTGACGTTGGTCGTGTCCGCAGCCGGGACCAGGTCCGTCACATTGCTGTCGCCGAAGGCCGGGTCGCCGACCACCGGGACGTTCCAGTTCAGCTGGGCCCGTGCCTTGAGGGCATAGCCGGCTGGCTCCTCGAGTGCCTCGACAATGAGCACGTCCGGCTTGCTGGCCTGCAGGGCCGACATTTCCGGTACGACGTTCAAGGCGGTGGCGGGGAAGTTCTCCACCTTGCTGGTGATGCCGACGGACGTCAGCGCCGCCTGCAGCGGGGCGGTCTCTTCCTGGGTAAAGGCAATGCCTTCGGACAGAATCCCGGCGGTCTTGTAACCCTTGCTCTGCAGGTATTCGGCAATGGTCTGCTCTTGGACGGTCACCGGGCCCAGGATCGTGTAAGCCTCGGGCGTCTGCTTCGTGTTCTCGTACGTTGCCAGTGCGGACCCGTGGAACGAAATAATGTCGTCTTGCGCAAGGATCGGGAGCAGCGCTGTTGCCTCCAGGTCAGAAGAACCCGGGAAGACGACATTCGGCTTGCCATGACTTGACAGGTAGCTCTGCAGGTCGCTGACCGCGGTCGTCGGGTCGCTGTTGTCATTGACGGTATCGACGACGATCTTGTGGCCATCGATCCCGCCGTGCTTATTGATGTACGCGGCCGCGGCCGGGAAGCCGGCCGTCTCGGCAGCGGCCGACGCGGCGAGAGCGCCGGACAGCGACTCGATGTTCAGTACCGTGAAAGGGCTGCTCGCCGTCGACGAGCCGCCGCTGGAAGAGCCGCTGGAAGAGCCGCTGGAGCCGCAGCCGGCGACCGTGAGCGCCACGACGCCTACGAGCGATCCGATGAGCAGGCCAGGGGTTCTCTTTCGCCAGGGCGCTGGGCTTCGAGCGCCGACGCTCATCATGCTCATGTCAGATGGTCCCTTTCACCTAGTACGTATTTCGCTGCTGGCAAAGCCCTTTGCTCTGTGTTCCTGATCCGGCCCGGCCGGGGTACAGGGTGTTCGCGGCAGGCGTCCGGACTGCGGATGTTCTGTTTCTCGCGGGAGGAACGGGAAGAAACTGTGACGCGCATTGGTGAGAAGAGCCGGGCAGTGGTGCCCGGACCTGCCGCTCATGACCATGACGGGCGGGCGAGACACACCAGCTGCCTCGCGGCCCATGGCACAGAGTGGGATACGCATCCCACGCAGTGAAGCACACCGGGATTCAAAAGACAAGACCCCCGTATGCCCCGGTGCTGCAGCTTCAGGGCTGTTCCGGCCTGCCGGAACGGCCAGCGAGCGCGTCCTGGATGGGGGCATACTCCGGTCCGGGCCGCCGGGTGAGCGGGACCTGTCAGGTCCGGCGGGTATTGCCCTCTTCAACCGTCCTGTGCTTCACTTCGTGGGATGCACATCTCATTCCCGCCGCTGCAGTGCAAGGCATCCAGTGCGCCGCTGTCTGCTCGTGGCCGTGAGCGTCAGGCTCCCGGCAGCATTACGGCACCATTCTCGATGGCGGCGTCCTGCGCCCGGGCCTGCGCCATCGTGGTCGGCTGACGGGAAGTCCCCACAGCGAGGAAGGACTCCGCCGGATGACTCAAGCCGAATCAGCTGAGCGCGACGCCACCGGGCTGCAACGCACCTTCGCCGCTGACGAGGTCGACCTGTTCCTGTTCAGCGCAGCCTGCTGGCTTTCGCATCGAATTCATTACGATGCCGAGTACGCACGTTCCGAGGGCCTGGCTGATGTCCCGGTCCATGGCCCGCTGCAGGCTTCCTGGCTGGCGCACCTGGCGTCCGACTGGGCGAGGGCACATGGCGGGCGGCTGCGCCGCATGGCGATCCGCAACATAACTTCGGCCTTTCCGGGCGACGCGCTCACCTGCCGGGCGACTATCACTGGTCGCGAGACCGCGGACGGCACGGAGTCGATCTCCCTCGACCTGGCCATCGACAGCGCGAGATCGGGCATCGTCACGTCGGGATCCGCGGTAGTAGAAATCCCCGCGGCGGCCAACGCTGAGAATTCATGAGCAGGAAGTCCGATCCGGTCAGGATCACTGGGATAGGCCAGACAGATTTCTCCCGCCGCAGCGGGCGGTCGGTACGGACCCTCGCGTGCGAAGCAGCTTCCCTCGCTCTGGCCGACGCCGACCTCGCGCCAGCTGATATCGACGCGGTCATTCCCGTGGGGGGCTCAGTCCTATCCGACGACCTCATTTCCGGTTTTGGCTTGCGGACTTCCCTCATCGACTGCCTTCCGCCGCCGGGCGGGAATTCGGGCGTCCTGTCCCTGGAACTCGCGGAGATAATCCTCCACAGCGGCCGGGCCTCGACGGTCCTCATCGTCTTTGCCCGCAACGGCAGTTCCGCGGCCCGGGTGACGACCCGCTCGGGGACCCTGCCGGGACAGCAGTTCAGGACCTACCTGGAACGGCCGCACGGCTGGGTCACCCCCGCGCAGTGGTACACGATGATGGCCCGCCGGCACGAGCTGGAATTCGGGTCGAGCAAGGCGGCGATGGCCGAGGTGGCCCTCACCTCGCGCGCGCACGCGCAACTGAATCCCGGCGCCATGATGCACGGCAGAGAGCTCACCCGCGAGATGTACGACGCCGCCCCTTACATCACTGATCTCTACCAGCGCTTCGACTGCTGCCTGGAGACCGACGGCGCCGTTGCCCTGCTGCTGTCGGGCCCGGACGGCCCGGCCGGCTCACGGCCGACGGCCGTCGAACTGCTGGCCGTCGAGTCCGCGCGCCCGCAAAGCCCGGACGAGCTCACCAACCGCAACGACTGGCTGACGATCGGCCTGACCTCGGCCGCGCCGGCCGCCTACGAGCGGGCCGGCCTCGGACCCCGGGACCTGGACGGGGCGATGATCTACGACTGCTTCACCTTCGAGGTTCTTCATCAGCTCGAAGCAGGCGATTTCTGCCCGCCGGGCGGATCCTCGGAGTTCGTGCTCTCCGGCGCCATCCGGCTGGGCGGCGTGCTGCCCGTCAACACGCACGGCGGGATGCTGTCCGACGGGCATCTCGGCGGCGTCTCGCACGTGCTCGAGGCCGTACGCCAGCTCCGGCACGAAGCAGGAGCACGCCAGATCGACGGCGCGCAGGTCATCGCGGTCACCGGGTGGGGCGACTGGGGAGACGGCTCTATGGCCATCCTGGGCCGGAAGGCGGGCTAGCCGTGACAGATCAGTTCGACTGGGAAGCGCTCGAGGCAACCGCGCCCGAGCTGATGCCCTTCCTCCGGGCCTGCCAGGAGGGCCGCCTGGTCCTCCCCCGCTGCGCGCAGTGCGAGCGCCATCAGTGGCCGCCGCGCCCGCTGTGCCGGCGATGCGGGGGCGATGACTTCGTCCAAGCGGAGGTACCCGGCCGCGCCACGCTGTACTCGTGGATGACCGCGTTCCGGGCTCCGCTGCCCGAACTGGCCGACGACGTCCCTTACACCGTCGGGATCGTCACGCTCGATCTGCCGGAGCAGCTGCGGATGGCCGGGCGGATCGGCGCACCGGCGCAGCAGGCAGCCCTGTTCGCGGGGCAAAGGCTCACTGTGTCGTTTGACCAGGCTCGCAGCGGCTGCCCCATCGCGGTATGGACTCCGGTCCCGGACTTGAGCGAAGGCGAGGCAAAGTGACCGCGGTGATTGATTACACGCAGCCCCAGAGCGAAGAGCGTGAGATTACCCGGGAGAGCATCCGGAAGTTCGCCGTCAGCACGGGCGCGCCGGACCCGGTTCACTTTGACGTGGAGGCCGCCCGCGCGCAGGGATATCCCGACCTGCTCGCCCCGGCGTACTTCTTCGTCTCCCTGGGCCTCTCGTTCCACCGGATCCGCCCGCGGGCCGAGCTGGCGGACACTGGCCTGCCGCTCGACGATGAGCTGGCCGGCCGCCGGGCGGTGGCCGGCCAGACGAACATCGAGTGGTTCGGCGATATCTTCGCGGGCGACACGATTCTCGTCACGTTCCGGCGGCTGGAGATCGAGCACAAGGTAGGCCGGTCGGGGCCGCTGGACCTCTATCACTGCGAGCGCACCTACAGCCGAGGCGGCCAGCTACTGGTCCTCGAGCGGTACGTCCGGATAGCTCGCTGAGAATCTCTGCGGAGGACAGATCGCCATGAAGAGCGCGTCAGCACCGGCGGATACTGCCGCCGGACGCATCGGTGAGTTCGTGGCCGGACTGCGGTACTCCGATATCCCGGCGGAGGTCAGGCGGAAGGCCAAGGTCACCGTCCTGCACGATCTGGGCGTCGCGCTGGCCGGCCACAGCCTGGTCAGGCAGGCCAATGCCGCCGCGCGGTACCTGGCCGGCGAGAGTCCCGCAGGCGCTCGCGCCAGGCTGCTGATCGACGGCGGCCGGGTGGGCCTCGAGGCGGCTGCGCTGGCCACCGGCGCGCTCATTCACGCCCGCAGCCAGGACGACACCTACCTGCCCGGCCGGACGCATCTCGGCGCGACGACGCTGCCCGCGCTGCTTGCCCTGTCGGACGAGCGGGACAGCTCGGGCGAGTCGTTCCTGACCGCGATGGTGGCGGGCTACGAGGCCGCGTGCGCACTGAGCGCGGCGCATGGCGATGCTGTGGCCGGACGCGGTTTCCGGGCTACGTCAGTCTTCGGCCCGCTCGCCGCGGCCGCGGCGAGCGCGCGCTTGCTCGGGTGCTCAGCGAGCCAGACTGTGTCAGCACTGGGCCTGGCCGCGTCATTCGCGGGGGGGACCAATCAGACCTGGGCCGCCGGGACCGGTGAGTGGCAATACCAGGTCGGCTCGGCCAGCCGCAACGGCATGGTGGCCGCGGTGCTGGCGTCCCACGGCGTTTCCGGCGCGGCCGACGGCGTCGAAGGGGTGGCCGGCCTGCTGAAGGCGTTCAGCGGCGACGTACGCGGCGCGGACGAGATCGGCACGCAACTGGGCACGGACTGGCGGATGAACGACGTGACTTTCAAGCCGTATCCCGTCTGCGCGCTCAACCAGATTCCCGTCACGCTCCTGGTCCAGGTGCTGACCGAGCATGACCTGAGCGCGGCCCAGGTTCAGGGCATCACGCTCGCGATGCCACCGCACGACGCGAGCTACCCGGGCCTGGATTCGAAGGGCCCGTTCGCCGACGTCGGCGCGGCGCTGATGAGCGCGGCCTACTGCTCGGCCATTGCCGTGCATGAGCGAACGGTCCGGCTGTCAGACATGCGCCGCTTCGACGACCCCGCCCTCATCGCCCTGACCCAGAAGATCACCCTAGTCGGAGACGCCGGGCTGCCGGTCGGCTCGGTCACGGCAGAGGTGCAGTCCGATTTCGGCCCGGTGTCGGCCCGGTTTGACTCCACTCCGGCCACCTTCAACTGGGGCTGGGCCGAGACGCTCGAGCGGCTGCAGGGCATCCAGGACGACATGCCATTCCCGGCCGATAGTTTCGCCAGGTTCGCCGACGTCGTAACCACTCTGGATACCAGGAGCGCGCGCGAGCTCATTGACGCCACCATCGTGCCCGGCTGACACCTCAGCTCGCCGTCGCTCTCCCTCACTCCGCGTGATACGGGTCGTGGTCGCTGGCGGGCTGGGCTGGTCGCGGGTCAGTGACCGGTGAACCGCGGCTGGCGCTTCTCGAGCATCGCCGCGAGTGCCTCGCGGGCGTCATCCGTCCGGGCCAGTTCGAGAGTGTGCTGCTGCTCCAGCGCGTAGCCCTCGCGTACCGGCAGTGACTCGCACGCGTTCAGCGACGCCTTGCCGACGCGCAGCGCAACCGGGCTCTTGGCGGCAATGACATGTGCCAGAGCCTGCGCGGCGTCATCGACCTGCGCCGGGTCGTGGACCGAGTTCAGCAGACCGAGCCGGAAGGCGTCGTCGCTGCCGAGCGGGTCGCCAGTGAAGTACAGCTGCCGGACGACGCCCTGCGGAAGCAGCCGCATCAGATGGCGGGCGCCGCCGCAGCGCCCGACGTTAATCTCCGGCAGTCCGATGCGCGTCTGCGGCGAACCGACGCGCATGTCGCAGCACGCGGCGATCACGGCGCCGGCCCCCAGGGCGTAACCGGCGACCGCGGCGATTGTCGGCCGCGGCAGCGACAGGATCTGGTCGAATACCTCGCGCGCCAGCACTTGCCGCGCGGCGTCGGCGTCAGCCCTCCCCTGCCCGACGACGTCTGCCACCTCGCGGATATCCGCGCCGGCGCAGAACACCCCCGGGTTCGACGACGTGACTACGACCGCGCTGACATCCGGGTTGGATCCGAGCTTGCGGAAAGTGTCGCCGATTTCCCGGTACATCTGCTCCGACAGGGCGTTCACCGGCGGGCGGTCGAGAGTAACGGTCGCGACCCGTGCTGTGATGGCGAGGCGGACGCAGGTGTCCGTCACGGCTCGCGCGCCTGCAGCCGCGGCGGATCATAGGACGACCGCCAGCCCCGGCGCGCAGCCAGTTCCTGCGCCGATTTCCTCAGCGCGTCGATAATCATTTCTTTATTCTGGTACATCTCAAGTTCCGGGCCGATAGCGCTTAGCGCCAGCGGCTCAAGCAGGATGCGGTCGGTCGACTGATCAACGACCGGAACTGAGATGCCCGCCACACCGCTGGTGACCTCGCCGTGAGCGATCGCCCAGCCATCGGTAAGAACCGCAGCGACATCGCGCTGCAGGGCGTCTCCGATGATGCCGTACCCGTCAGCGCGCCGCTGGGCGTCGCAGGCCTCAAAGGCCCGGCGCTGAACAGCTTCGGGCGAGTATGCCAGCAATACCCGGCCGGACGCCCCGGTCCATACGGGCGCATAGGAGCCGATGCCGATGACATAGCGGAGCGGCCGGATACTAGGGATCTCGCTCACGCAGACCCGCCAGCCCTCAAGGCGCATATGCATCGTGACGGTCTGCCCGACATCGAGCCGGAGCTTCTCCAGCGACGTCCCGGCGAAAAGCCCTAGCCCGCTGCTGCGATCGAATATCGGCGCCGCGAGCTGAACGCAGCCCGGCCCGAGCCGGTACTCGCGGCTCACCTCGTCGTAAAGAACCAGCTCGCGATAGGACATGCCGTGCAGCAGTCGGTGGACCGTTGATACCGGCAGCCCACTAGCCTCGCTAATATTGGCCAGTCGCGAATTGCCTGATGCCACTGCGAGAAGAACATCTATGACCCTCGAGATCTGGCGAGGAGCTGTGTCACCACTGCTCAACGATTCACAGTTCCCTTCACGCTCAAGGTGACCGGATCTGCTAACCCGGGAGACGTTCCCGCCAGGATACAGCCTCATCCTGCTCACCCAGTAGCGGGGCACCGCGGTCGGCCACGAGCCGGACACCATCGAAAACAAACGGACTTCCCAGCACCTCGCTAGCGGTGCCGCCGCCTGAGGGCCGCTCTACCACCAGGCCCCGCCCGTTACTTCTCGCGACCTCCAGCGCCTCGCCGACGTTCAGCACCTTCGAGTATGCGACACCAGCCGAGCTAAGGCGCTCCGACAGATCCGCAACTGGATAATCTAGCAGGATTTCGCTCAATAGGCTATCTAGGAGAAGCCTATTCTGACGCCGTTCTACCCTGGTGCGGAAACGAGCGTCGGCGGCCAGGCTGTGAAGATCAAGGGCCTTCGTGAATCGCTCCCAGGCATCTTCGGTATAGGCGGCGATTGCCATGTAGCCATCGCTGAGCTGGTATGCGCGGTAAGGCGCGATATTCACATGACCCGACCCGACTCGGCGGGGTTCTTCTCCCGTCAGCAGGTACGTCTGTCCCAGATACACGAGCTGGCTGATGAGCACGTCATGCAGCGAGAGGTCGATCAGGCTGCCTTCGCCGGTCTTTCGGGCCTTCATCAGGGCGGCGATAATCGCGACGCAGGCGATCGCCCCGCCGCCGAGATCACCGACCGGCCACCCTATGCGCACCGGCGGCCTGCCTTCCTCGCCGGTTACCGCCATGAAGCCCGCATACGCCTGATTCACCAGATCAAACGAGGTGTACTCCTGCATCGGTCCGGTCGCTCCGAAGCCCGACATCGAGCACATGACCAGACGCGCGTTTCTCGCGGCCAGCACGTCATAACCAAGGCCCAGTCCCTTCATGACATGCGGCCTAAAGTTCTCGATCACGACGTCGGCGGAGGCCGCAAGCTCCAGCGCCCTGGCCCGGCCTTCGGCGGACTTGAGGTCGGCGATGATGCTGCTCTTCCCCCGGTTCAGCGACAGGAAGTACACGCTCTGCTCGCCGAGAATCGGCAGGTTGCGCCGGGTCGGGTCGCCGATCCTGGGCGCCTCGACCTTGACCACGTCCGCACCGAGGTCAGCCATCAGCATGGTCGCAAACGGGCCTGCGGCCATGCGGGTGAAGTCAAGGATGCGCACACCGGCCAGCGGCGGCTTCGGATCCGGGCTGCCTGGCGGCTCCGCGGTCCCGGCGGCAGCTTCGTGCACCGAGTCCAGCATCGCTGTCTTCAGGCGCCCCTCAGCGCCAGGGTCGCTGCCGGTACCGTCCGAGACCGCGACGGCACCGGAAGCGACCAGCTCATCGACCTCGGCGTCGGTCATGCCCGCCACCGTGGTCAGGACCGCCCGCGAGTGCTCCCCCAGCCTCGGCGGCGGCTCGTAGGCGACGGCGAACTCGCCGCCGGCACGGTCACTCATCTTGAACGGCGAGCCGAGGATCCGGATCTGCCCCATCGACGGGACCGTGACGCTGGGCGTCATCTGCCGGATCTGGGTCTGCTCGGCTTCCAGGGTGTCCCTGACGGAGTTGACCGGACCAGCCGGAACGTCTCCCTCCAGCAGCCGGGCGAGCCAGTCCCGGGCGGTTCGCTTCAGCATCTCGGCATCCAGGATCGGCGCGAGCTCGGCCCGGTTCTTCAGCCGAGACGCGAAGTTGATGTAGTCCGGATGCTGCGCCAGGTCCTCGCGGCCGATGACTTTGCAGAAGCTCCGCCAGAATCGCTGCGTGAAACACGCGACCACGATGTAGTCGTCGCTGGTCGCGAACGCGTTGTACGGGTAGAGCGTCGGGTGTCCTGAGCCCAGCCGCGTCGGGATCATTTCGAGGTTCAGGTAGGACGTGGCCATATAGCCCAGCATCGTCAGGGCCACGTCGAACATCGCCAAGTCGATGTTGGAACCGATGCCCGTCTGCGCGGTCTTAGCCAGGCCGGCCACCAGGGCGATCGCCGCCGCGACGCCTGACTGGATGTCGACGACCGGGACGCCCATCTTCGCCGGCGGCCGGCCCGCCTCCCCAGTGATATCGAGCGCTCCGGTCGCCGCCTGGATCGTCAGGTCATACGCCGCGGCCGACCTCGCGTCGCCGCCGCCATAACCAGACACCCGGCAGAACACGATCGACTTCGAGATCGCCTGAAATCGCTCGGCCGTGATCCCGTAGCGCTGGGCATTTTCCCAGCGAAGGTTCTCGACGACCGCATGCGCCCGGGCAGCAAGCTTGTCGACGACGTGCTGCGCCCCGGGGGCGGACAGGTCTAGCGCCAGGCTGTACTTCGAGCGGTTGAGCGAGATGTAGGACGGGCTGAAGCCGTCGAACAACGGCGGTGAACTCCGGGTGGTGTCTTCAGTCCGCAGACCGGGGCCCTCTATCTTGATAACGGTTGCCCCGAGGTCCGCCAGCAGCATGGCGGCAAACGGCCCGGCCAGGGTCCGGCTGAAGTCGAGGATGACAATCCCCTGGAGCGGGGCTGACGTCATGGCGGCACCTTCGCTCTTTGGTGGTGGCGCAGAAATACCGGCGGCCTTGCCGTGGCGAGCCGGCCTGCTGCGGGTTGGGGTGCTCAGAGCACGACGTGCGCGCTGCCGACCGCGACCATCTCGTCCCGTTGATTGCGCATCGACAGGTCAAGGTCGACCGTGCTCTCGCCGCCGTCGGTCGTGATCTGCCGCACGGTGCCGGAGATCCAGATCGCATCGCCGATCAGGACGTGCCTGCGCAGCGACAGCTCCAGCCACGCGAGGCGGGCGGCATCTCCCATCCAGTTCGTGACGAGCGTGGTCGCCCAGGCGACGCGCTGAGGACCGTAGTCGTAGGCGGCCGGCACCCCGACCTTGTGAGCCAGTTCCTGATCCCAGTGCACAGCCTCGATGCAGTCCGGGACGCCGATGGAGTTGCGGAGGATTCCGTCCGGATGGCGGCGGGCCCAGGCGATCCAGTCCCCGTGCGACCGGAGGTACTGACCGCCCCAGCCCATGAGGAACACGATGATGTCGCTGGTGGTCAGCGGACCGCGGATGATCGGCCCGAGCTCATCGCCGACCCGCAGCGAGTCAGCCGTGAGCGGCGCCGATCCGCGCCGCCACTCTGCCTCGACGATGTTCCAGATCTGATCTAGTTCCTGCGGCGAGTAGTGGTACGGCTGGTGGCTCTGGTATTTCGCGGACCCGCCGGCCTCCTTGCGTCCCATCCGGAACCCGTAGGGGTTGGAGGTGGCGACCAGGTTTCCGTCGGCGTCCACCAGCTTGATCTCCGAGATGACCTGGAATTGCCGCCCGGCGAACTTGCCCTCGCGCTCGATGACATCCTTGAGGACCGCCGACTCGATCCTGATGGCGTCGTCTTCCCTGACCGGCCGATGCCACTCCCAGCGGACCCCGGCGAACATCCCGGTGATTCCGGGGAGTCCCATGACTCCGCCGGTGACTCTTTTGTCGAACGCATACAGGAAGCTCGGCGGCGCGGTCAGCCCCTGATACGGTCCCGCGAGCGCGTAGTCCTCGTCGAGATACAGAGGATTGTAGTCGCCGATCCCGTAGCACCAGTGACGGATCGCGTCGGTGGAAGCGCGCGTGACATAGGGCTGCGGATGCGCCGTCGTGATAGGCGTGCCAATGCGATTCCGCAAATCGCGAAGCGCATCATCAGTAAGGGTCGCGGCGCTCAAGAACCTCTCCTCTTCGGCCGTGCGAACGTGATCTCATACCACAGAATGGGACTTCGATCTCATTCTGCGGAGGCATCACGTTCTTGTCAAGCTTCCATCCCGCCGCCCGGGACCTACGTCGCGCAGTCAGTATCCCGGCGCCGCACCCGGACACGTCGCTGCGGACGGCCGGAGCTGCCGTTTGCGCAGGCAGGCTCGTCGCCGACCCGGGCGTGAGCTGAGCAGTCCCCGTACTCGCGGCCTTTTCAGCCCGTGAGACTCACTTCCCATTATCGATCAGGGGTCGTACAGTAGCCACGACGTTGAATGGCCGGTAACGACGGGATGGCTGGAGGTACTGCCGTGGACCTCGACGTGACGGGCTTGCATCACCGGCGTGCCGTGCACCGGTGGGAGCGGATGAGCGTCGGTGACCTGATCGAGCGGGTGACCTGGAGTCGTCCGGACAAGGTGGCGATCGCCGGCCGTCCCGGCGCCTACGCGGATGACCGGTTCGCGGTGCTGACCTACCGGCAGGCTGACGAGGCGGCCAACCAGGTCGCGCACGCGCTGCTGGCCCGTGGGCTGCAGCGCGGCGACGTGGTCCTGCTCTTCTGCGAGAACTCGGTCGAGGCCTACCTGGCCAAGCTCGGGATCGCCAAGGCCGGCCTGGTCGCCGCTCCGCTGAACCCGATGATGGCGCCCGACCTGGTCGAGGCCATGATCGACCTCGTCCGCCCGAAGCTGGCGATCGTGGACGCTGAACTGTGGCCGCGAGCCAAGCAGCCCCTCACCGCCAGGGCCCTCGGCGTCGCCGCGACGATCGGCATCGGCGGACCGGCCGTACCCGGCAGCGTCTCATTCACGGAGTTCCTGACCGGGCAGCCAGTGTCCGAACCCGACGCGGAGATTCACGCCGACGACATCTGGGAGATCCTGTTCACCTCGGGCACCACGGCGCTGCCGAAAGGCGTGATGATCCCGCACGCGTTCAGCTACTCCGCCGGCTACGGGTTCGCGCTGTCGCTAACCCGCGGGCTGGTCCGGGAATCGGAACTGCGGCTGGGCTCGTACCTGCCGATGATCTACCACGTCGGCGACCAGATGACGTTCTCGGTCTTTCTGTCCGGCGGAACCCTGATCATCGGCCGGAGCCCTGACGCCGGGCAAGTCGCGGAGGCAATCGCGGCCGAGCAGGTCACGGCGCTGTGGGCTGGTTCACCGGCCATGGTCAGGGCCATCGACGCCGTCCTGACGCAGCGCGCGGACCTGGACGCCAGCAGCCTGAAAGTACTGGTGTACGGCTGGGCGGCGCTGCCGCCGGCCACGCTGGCCTCGCTGCAGCGGCATTGCGGCCAAGACCTGTGTGCGGTGGAGATCTTCGGGCAGACCGAGTGCATCCCGTGCCACAGGTTCTGGCCCGGCGAGTGGCCCGAGCTCTATGCGGCGACGGCGCCGCAAGTGAACTACGTCGGGATTCCGGCCCCGATCATGTCCTCGACGATCATGGACCCCGACGGCAACGTCCTGGCCGGGCAGCCCGGCGTCGCGGGCGAGGTGGTGTATCGATCCCCGGCGGTGATGGCCGGCTACTACCGGGACGAGGAGGCAACCCGGCACGCGTTCCGCTTCGGCTGGTTCCATGGCGGCGACAGCGCCGCCTACGACGACCACGGCCTGCGGATCATGCTGGACCGCTACAAGGACATCGTGAAGACCGGCGGGGAAAACGTCTCAAGCCTGCGGGTCGAGGCCGTGCTCGCCCAGCACCCGGATGTGGCCAAGACAGCGGTCATCGGGCTGCCGCACGCACGCTGGGGCGAGGCCGTGACGGCAGTGGTTGTGCGGCGCGACGGAGCGTCGCCCACCGAGGACGAGCTGATCAAGCACTGCCGCGCCAGCCTGGCCGGGTACGAGACGCCGAAATCGGTGGTCTTCGCGGCGGACCTGCCGGAGACCGTCGGCGGCAAGGTGCTGAAATACCGGCTGCGCACGGATTACGCCGAACACTATCGCGACGGCGACGCCCCGCCCGGATGACCCGTTCGCGCTGCGGTACAGACGGAGCGGACCCCGTTCCCAGGTAAAAGAGCCTGAGACCCGCCGCCAAGTCACTCAATCAAGTGCATGCCCGGAGGAAACATGGCACTGGCCGCGGACGATAACCAGCTGCGCGACGCGCTGTCGGTGGCGAACCTCCCGACCCTGCTGCTGGTACTAGCGCGGCTGACCGGCGATCCGAAGTGGCTGGAAGATCCCTACCGGCCAAGCCGCACGATCGCGCTCGACGAGAACGACAGCGGAGGGTTCTCCGAAGCACGGCAGGCCGAGATCCGAGCGGCCATGCTCGCCGTGCTGCGCGAGGAACGCGACGACCCGCGGTCGCTGCCGCCGCCCGCGGAGGACCAGATCATCAGGATGCTCAGCATCTCGCTGGGCGACCTCATCCCGCCCGAGTACGCGCCCGTCCTGGCTGAGGAGGGGCTGTTCCGCGCCGCCCGCTGGCAGGAGCTGGGCGCGATCGAGGGCAGCGCCCGGACGCGGGTGCTCGTCATCGGCGCCGGTTTCTCCGGCATTTGCGCCGGCCTGGCGCTGCGGCGGCTCGGCCTGGATTTCACGATCGTCGAGCGGAACCCCGACGTCGGCGGCACCTGGCTACAGAACAATTATCCTGGCGCGGCCGTGGACACCCCGAGTCATCTTTACTCGTACTCGTTCGCGCCGCAGGCCGGGTGGTCCCGCTTCTACCCTCGGCAGCCGGAACTGCTCGGCTACCTGCGGGCAACGGCGCGCGATGCCGGCCTCTACCCGTCGATCCAGTTCGACACTGCTGTCGTCTCGGCCACCTGGGACGAGCCGTCGGCCTCGTGGATCGTCCGCACGCGCTCGGCCGCCGGGCAGGACGGCGAGCTTCGAGCCGAGGTGCTCATCAGCGCGGTCGGCCTGTTCAATCAGCCGGAGCTGCCGGACATCCCGGGCCTCACCACGTTCCCCGGCCCGGCCTTCCACGCGTCACGCTGGGACCACCGGGCCGACCTGGCCGGCAAGCGAGTCGCGGTCATCGGCGCCGGCGCCACGGCCATGCAGGTCGTCCCGGCGCTGGCCGGGCGGGTGGCCAGGCTGACCGTGTTCCAGCGGTCACCGCAGTGGGTCGCGCCGAACCCGAACTACCTGAAGGACGTCGCCGCGGGCACCCGGCTGCTGCTGGAACAGGTCCCCGAGTACCGGGCCTGGTACCGGATGCGGTTGTTCTGGATGTTCCAGGACAAGCTCCATCCGTCGCTGTTCAAGGATCCTGACTGGCCGCACCCGGACCGGGCGCTGAACGCGGTCAACGACCGGCACCGCCGGTTCTTCACCGACCACCTGGACGCCCAGCTAGCCGGCGGCGGCGAGCACCTCCGCGACGCTCTGCTGCCGACCTACCCCGCTTACGGCAAGCGGATCCTCATGGACAACAACTGGTTCACCACGCTCCGGCGCGATGACGTGAAGCTCGTCGCTGAGGGTGTCACCGAGATCGACGGGAGCACGGTGATCACCAGCGGCGGCCAGCGGCATGACTTCGACGCCATTGTTTTCGCGACCGGCTGGACGGCGCGCAGGTTCCTGCATCCGATGCATATCGTCGGACGGTCGCACGTGCCGCTCCGCGAGCAGTGGGGTGACGACGACGCCTGGGGCTATCTCGGCATGGCGATGCCGGGTTTCCCGAACATGTTCATCCTGTACGGGCCGAACACCAATGTCGGGCACGGCGGGAGCGCCGTCTTCAACTCAGAATGCCAGGTGAACTACATTGCCGATCTCCTGCGCCAGATGGCCGACGGTGACATAGCCGCAGTTGACGTCCGGGAGGACGTCACCGCCGCCTACAAAGAACGGGTCGACGACGCCCACTCGCGGATGATCTGGACCCATCCCGGCATGACGACCTACTACCGCAATGCGGCCGGGAGGGTCGTAACGACTTCACCATGGCGCGCGGTGGACTTCTGGCGGATGACACGCCACGCTGACCTGCAGGACTACCGGGTCACCAGCAAGGTCGCCGCTGCGGCGCACACCATGCGGGACGCGAACTCTCCAGACGAGGGAGTCCGGTAGCAATGGCCATCCTTGACGAGTTCCTCCTCACCGACCGGGTCGCGATCGTCACCGGCGCATCGTCGGGGCTGGGCGTTGCCTTCGCACAGGGACTGGCAGAGGCCGGGGCGAGCGTCGTGCTCGGCGCGCGCAGGATCGACAAGCTTGAGTCGGTCGCCCAGTCGATCAGAGCCGGCGGCGGGCGGGCAGTAGCGGTGCGAGCCGACGTCACCGACCCGGATTCTTGTACCGCGCTGGCAGCGGCCACAGTCGCAGAGTTCGGCCGGGTCGACATCCTGGTGAACAATGCCGGGATCGGCACGGCCTACCCGGCGACCCGGGAGACCCCTGAGCAGTTCCGGTCGGTGATGGACGTCAATTTGAACGGCTGCTACTGGATGGCCCAGGCCTGCGGCCGGCTGATGCCGCGCGGCAGCAGCATCGTCAATATCTCCAGCATCGTCGGCCTGACCACTGCTGGCCTGCCGCAGACCGCCTACGCCGCGAGCAAGGCGGGGCTCATTGGCCTGACCCGGGATCTGGCTCTGCAGTGGACTGACAGAAAAGGAATCAGGGTCAACGCCATCGCGCCTGGATTCTTCCAGACCGAGATCTTTGACAACCACCGGCCCGGCTACATGGACAGCCTTCGACCGCGGATGATCATCCCCCGGCTGGGCCGGCTGGAAGAACTCGCGGCCACGCTCGTCTGGCTCGTCAGCTCAGCCGGCGGTTACGTGACCGGTCAGACGATCGTGGTAGATGGCGGCTTCTCCATTACCTGAGCGTTTCCTCGCCGGGTGGTTAGGACAGCGGTCACAGGGACCGTGCGATCAGTTCCTTCTGGATCTCGTTGGCACCGCCGTAGATGCGCTGAGCGCGAGCGTCCGCGTACAGCCGGCCGATTGTGAACTCGGTCATGTAGCCATACCCGCCGTGCAGCTGCAGGCACTTGTCAATCACCTGGCACTGGACGTCCGTCAGCCACCACTTGCACATCGCTGCCGTCGGCAGATCAAGCCCTCTGTCGAGATGAGTGGTCATGCAGTCATTGAGGAACACGCGTGCGACCTTGGCGAGCGTGGCGCATTCGGCCAGTTCGAAGCGGGTGTTCTGGAGCTGGAGCAGCGGGCCGCCGAACGCGTGCCGCTGCTTGACGTAGTCGGTGGTGACTGACAAGGCCAGTTCGGTGGCGGTCACGGCCGTGATGCCGATGATCAGCCGCTCCTGGGGCAGCTGGCTCATCATCATGGAGAACCCGCCGCCCTCCTCGCCGAGCAGGTTCTCCGCCGGGACGGCAACGTTGTCGAAGAAAAGTTCCGACGTATCGGCGCCGTGCTGGCCGATTTTCTTCAGCACGCGTCCACGGCTAAAGCCGGGCGCGCTGCTGGCCTCGACCACGATGAGTGAGATGCCTTTGGAGCCCTTGGACGGGTCAGTCACGCACGCGACGACGATCAGGTCGGCGGTCGACCCGTTGGTGATGAACTGCTTACTGCCGTTGATCACCCAGGAGCGGTCAGCGCGCGCTGCTCGGGTGCGGATGGCCTTCAGATCGGAACCCGCGTTCGGCTCTGTCATGGCGATGGCAGCGACCAGCTCGCCGGTGGCCATCTTCGGCAGCCACTTGCACTTCTGGTGCTCGCTACCGTAGGCGAGCAGGTAGTGAGCGACGATGCCGCTGTGTACAGAGTTGCCCCAGGACCTGTCGCCCTGCCGACTGTATGCCTCCTGGACCACGGCCTGGTGCATGAAAGTGCCGCCGCCCCCGCCGTACTCCGGCGGAATGCTGGCACAGAGCAGGCCGAGCTCACCGCACTTGCGCCAGAACTCACGGTCGACCTGACGCTGCGCTTCCCACTTCTCCCGGTTGGCCGGAACCTCCCGGCCGAAGAACTCGGTCGCCATGTGGAAGAGGTCGGCCGCGTCGTCAGTCATCCACGGCTGCGCGGTGGCGGCCATCAGCCTGCGTCCGCATACAGTGCGATCTCGGCATCGAGGTAGGACCTAACAGCTTGCCGCAGGTCTCGTTCCTCCAGATTGGTCACCGGCTCACTCTCCCGTCCACCGCGGCGTTCTCCGGTCCCGGAAGGCGGCGACGCCCTCGGCCGCGTCGGCCGACGCGAAGACCGGGTCGAAGTACTGAAGCTGGCGATCAAAGCACTCACTGAGCGGCCAGTCGGCCTGCTGATTCACGACCTGCTTGGACGCGCGCACGGCCAGCGGAGCGTTCCTCGCGACCACTCCGGCGAGTTCGCAGGCCGCTTCGAGTGCCGTGCCCTCGGGCACCAGCCTGTTGATGAGTCCGTGCCTGGCCGCCTGCGCCGCGGACATCGGCTGGCCGGTCAGAATCACCTGCATCGCCAGGGCCTGCGGCAGCCGGCGCGGCAGCCGGAAAGCACCGCCGCCTCGAGCGGCCAGGCCACGGGTCACTTCCGGCAGCCCGAACTGCGCGGTCGTGCTGGCGACGACCAGGTCGCAGGCCAGCACCATCTCCAAGCCGCCACCGAGCGCCCACCCTTCGACCGCTGCGATCAGGGGCTTAACCGGCGGTTGCTCCACGAAGCCCGCGAAGCCACGGCCCGCTGCCACCGGACGCTGGCCGGAGGCGGCGAAGGCCTTCAGGTCCATGCCCGCGGAGAAACAGCTGCCTGCCCCCGCCAGGATGCCGACGGCGAGTTCCGGGTCGGAGTCGAGCCCGGCCATGGCTGCGGCGAGCAATTCCGCGGTCGCAACGTCAACGGCGTTGCGGCTGGCCGGCCGATTGATGGTGATGACCAGGATGCTGCCGCGCCGCGCGGTCTGCACGGCCTCCCCGCCCGCGCTCGCGCCCGGCCGCTCTGCGCCGGTCATCGCGGCGCCATCCGGATGCCGCCATCGAGCCGGATGGTCTCGCCGTTCAGGTACGGATTCTGCAGTAGCTCGACCGCCAGCCGGGCGAAGTCACCGGGCTGTCCTAGCCGACGGGGATGCACCACGGTCGCGGCCAGGGACTCTCGCACCCGGTCTTCGAGCCGGCCGAGCATCGGCGTATCGAAGATCCCGGGCGCGATCGTATTGACCCGGATCTGTCGGGCCGCCAGGTCACGGGCAGCGACAAGGGTGATGCCGTGCACGCCGGCCTTCGCGGCGGTGTAGGCGGTCTGGCCGATCTGGCCGTCGAAGGCGGCGACCGACGCGGTCAGCACGATGGCGCCGCGATCCCCGTCCGCTGGCTCGTTGTCGGCGATCAGCGCCGCGGCCAGGCGCAGTACGTTGTAGGTGCCGACCAGATTCACGCGGATGACGTCGGCGAAGGACTCAAGCGGCCCCGGCTGGCCGGCGCGGTCGAGGATGCGAACGCGGTCGCCACCCCGGCCCGCGCAGTGCACCAGACCGCGGACGTTGCCCATCTCCCGCGCGATAGCCAGCGCAGCTGAGACGTCTGCCTCGGACGTGATGTCAGCGGCAGCAAACGTGGCCTTGCCTCCGATGTCCGCGACGGCTGCGGCGCCATCGGCCGACGGCAGGTCGATGAGCAGGACCCTGGCGCCGAGGCGGGCCAGCTCCGTGGCGGCTGCCTTGCCGAGGCCGGATGCGCCGCCGGTGACAACAATCGTGGTGCCCTCGAGTCGCACATGCCCTCCGTGAGATCGTTGCGTTCCAATGAGACGACCCTGGCGGACTAGCTGTCTAATACGACGATGCTCACAGCCGATAGGCGTGACCTATGAATCGCGTCAGCGCGCGTAATCGGGAGCAGAAGCCGACCTGCGGGCGGCCCAGATCGCGTTGTCGACGGCCAGCGCCGCCTCGACGTAGCCGAGGCCGCCCGCCCGGTGACGCTCGTTAGCCGCGACCCAACGGGCGGCGTCCTTGATGGCCAGGTCCAGCAGGGCCTGCGCCGCGGCTGACAGCGGCTCAGGGCGGTGGATGACCGCAATCTGCCGCAGGATTGGCGGATCGGTCGGGCGGATGACGGCGCCGCGGCGGTAAGCGAGCAGCGCGAGCCTTAGCGGCATGAAGGCCGCGCCGGCTCCGGAGAGCACCAGGTGCAGCGCTGAGCTCGGATGACGTACCTCCGCCGCGACGACCACATCGACGGAGTGCTCCAGCAAGACCTGCTCGATCTGGGACCAGCCGGCCGTATGACGGCCGTCCACGATGAGCGGGATATCGCCGACCGCTTCGAGCGGGATAGGGGCAGCCGCCGTCCCGCTCCACCCAGGCGGGCACACGAGCACGACATACTGCGTGCTAAGCGTCCGGCAGCGCAGGCCCGTCAGCGCCGCGGGCAAGGTGACGAAACCGAGCTCGGTCCCGCCGGAGCGAACGCTCTCGATCACGCCAGCCAGGTCGTCTGACTCCTCAATCCGCACCGCGACGGCGGGGTGCAGCCGGCGGAGGTAACCGACCCACGCGGCGAGGGGCTCCGTGCCCACGGAGGGCAGCGCGCAGATATCGACCCGGCCGCCCTCGAGCCGCTGGAGCCGTTGCATAAGGTCGCTCGCCTGCTCAATGCTGCGGATAGCATGCCGGGCGGGCCCGACCAGAGCCTCGCCGCTAGGGCTGAGCACCAGACCGCGGCCCACCCGGTGAAACAGACTGACCTGCAGCTCACGCTCCAGGCTCCGGATGGCCTGCGACAACGACGGCTGTGAGATGTGCAGCGCCTGGGCAGCCCGCGTGACGCCGCCGTGATCGACAACGGCCAGAAAATACTCGAGCTGGCGGATCTCCACCAGCCCACCCTAAGCGGGCACGGGCCTCGCCGGTGTCGCAACCAGTCTGCGGAAGTCGCCGTGACCAGGCCAGACGCAGATCCCTAGCGAACAAGCTCAAGGATCGTGGCGTTGGCCATACCCCCGGCCTCGCACATTGTCTGCAAGCCGTAGCGCACGCCGGCGCCCTGCATCTGGTGGACCAGCCGGGTCATCAGGATTGCGCCGGAGCCGCCGAGCGGATGACCGACGGCGATCGCGCCGCCGACCGGGTTCACCCGGTCAGCAATCGCGCCAGTCTCAGCCAGCCAGGCGAGCGGCACCGACGCGAAGGCCTCGTTGACCTCGAAGACGCCGATGTCTGAGATCGCCAGCCCGGCCCGGTTCAGAACGGCGGCAGTTGCCGGGATCGGCGCCGACAGCATCATGACCGGATCCGCGCCGCGCACCGCACCCGAGTGAAACCTGGCCATCGGACGCACACCAAGCCGCGTCGCGTTCTCGCTTGTCGTCAGCATGAGCGCGCCGGCCCCGTCGGAAATCTGCGAGGAATTGCCGGCGTGGATCCGGCCATCCTCGCGAAAGGCCGGCTTGAGGCCGGCCAGGATCTCGACCGTTGTGTGGCGCCGGATCCCTTCGTCGGCACGGAGCGGATCCGGCCCGGTTGGCACCTCGACCAGCTGGCCCGCGAAAGCCCCGGCGTCTGTCGCGGCCGCGGCGAGCTCATGTGACCGGACGGCATACTCGTCCAGCTGACGGCGGCTCAAGCCCCATTTGTCCGCCATCAACTCCGCTCCGAGGCCCTGACTGAACGTATCGGTGCCGTACCGGGACCTGACCCGGGGGCCGTATGGCATCCCGCTCTGCCGCGCCGCGCCCAGCGGCACTCGCGACATCGACTCCACGCCACCTGCGATGACGATGTCAGCCTGACCCGCCATGATCGTCGCCGCGGCGAAGTGGACAGCCTGCTGGCTCGACCCGCAAGCCCGGTCCACCGTGGTGCCCGGCACCGATTCCGGCCAGCCTGCGGCGAGGACAGCCTGCCGGCCCACGTTGCTTGACTGATCTGCGATCTGCGTAACGCACCCCCACATGACGTCGTCGATCTGATCGGGCTCGATGCCTGTCCGTTCCAGCAGAGCGGTCAGCAAGAGCGCGGACAGGTCCACCGGATGCTGCTCGGCTAGAGACCCGCCCCGGCGGCCGATCGGCGTGCGCACCGCATCCACGATCACCGCGTCACGCATGAAACTCTCCCAGGCTCGTCTGCAGCGCGCCCGACGGCGCGTGCTGCCCACCATCCGATCAAGTCACGAGATTAAAGACCAGCCTGAATTTCCAATCGACCGATAGGCCGTGCCCATAACGACCGACCGGATGCTGTTGCACGAGCGCGTCGGACGGCTAGCGGATTGCGCCGCGGCCGGCACCACCGGACCTGGGCCTGGCCGGATGGGCGCCGGCTCGTATTGATGGTCACGTCGGGCGTTCCCCCAGCACCGCGTCCTTCCGGCGCCGTTCGCGGCGTAGGTATCTACCGTGCTAGGGCCCGAGCCGGAAGGCCCCGAGCAGGAACGCACACCAGAGGCCGAAGACCCGGCCCGAATACCCAGGCCTAAAGGACAGGGACAACGGCCCCCGCAGACAGGAAATCCGCCTCTGAAACACCATCCGGAAAACGCGGAGAGTGGTCATCACAACACAGAAAGTAAACGAAGAAGGGGCCTGTCATGACCGCCACCCGCACCGCCGCCGCCCGCACCGCCGCCGCGCCCGCCCCCCGCGGGCTCGCCAGCCACCCGGGCCGCCGCAGCCGCCGCGCCGCCGCCGCGCTCGGCGTCGCGGCGCTCGCCGCGGCCGGCGTCCTGGCCGGCGGCAGCGCGAGCCGCGCCGCCGCCGCGGTCCTGACCAACTGCGCCGCCAACCCCGCCAGCTGCGGCTACCCCGGCACCGCCAACACCGGCGTCCCGGCCGGCACCACCCTCAAGTCCGTCCCCAGCCAGGTCTCCAGCGGACCCGGCTGGGCCTACAACGCCACCGACAACAACGTCACCGTCACCGGCAACGGCACCGTCCTGACCGGCCTGTCCCTGCCCTGCACCCTGGTCATCGACGCCTCCAACGTCACCGTCAACGACGTCCAGGTCATCACCAGCGGCGCGTTCGGCATCACCCTCACCCACACCAAGGGCGTCACCATCGAGAATTCGGTCATCAGCGGCACCAATGCGACCACCGGCCGGGTCGACTCCGCCATCGACGACGTGTACGGCGATTCGACCGGGATGGTGATCAAGGACAACAACATCTCGCTGTTCCGGACCGCCATGCAGATCTCGGCCGGGCTGGTCGAGGGCAACTACATTCACGACCCGGGGTACATCGCCGGCGACCACACCAACGGCATCGTCACCAACGGCGGCACCGAGCCGATGACCATCGAGGACAACACGATCTTCAACAGCCTCGGCCAGACCGACGCGATCAGCCTGGACGCGGCCACCGCCGGCGCGACGGTCTCCAACAAGACCATCGAGAATAACTTCCTGGCCGGCGGCGGCTACTCCATCTACGGCGGCGACGGCCAGAACAACCCCACCTCCAACATCATCATCACCGGCAACCGGTTCGGCCAGCAGTACTACGCCAAAGGCGGCCAGTTCGGCGCCGTCGCCTACTACAACCCCGCCGGCACCGGCAACACCTGGACCGCCAACATCTGGGACACCACCGCCCAGACCATCACCGCCCCCGCCGCCGCCTAACCCCCCACCACCCACCCCCGGCATCGCCGGCCCGCACCCCGCGGGCCGGCGATCCCGCATTACCGGCGTCGCAATCGTGGCGGCGATGAGCGCGATCGAGGTTGACGCCATAACGGCCGCAGGACTCGTTCCTACGCAAGCTCCGCTGAGCGTCCAGCCATTCCCGGCCCCGGAGCACACTGGTCCGTTCGGACAAATTGGTTTCCAAGGTAACGGCGGTCCTGTCCTGGTCATGCTGGCCGGCTGAGCGCTAAGGCAGGCTAGGCGGCGCGAGCGGCAGCCCGGCTTGCGCGGCCAGGTCCCAGTTGTCGTCGACAT
>Ga0210390_10000800_pt1 | contig 32102 bp, 20 predicted proteins | sample IncBWH11OmetaG_FD_161050 | JGI IMG/M metagenome (GOLD analysis project Ga0210390, IMG submission 161050) | Forest soil microbial communities from Barre Woods Harvard Forest LTER site, Petersham, Massachusetts, United States - Inc-BW-H-11-O ...
CTGTCACTGGCGGGGCACCCCGATCCGGGCCGGTTCGCTACGGAGTTCTCTGGCAGCGAGCGGACGGTCGCCGAGTACCTGCTGGCCGAGGTGCTGGACCGGCAGAGCGAGGAGGTGCGGCGGCTGCTGCTGAGGACCTGCCTGGTGGAGCGCGTAAGCGGCGAGCTCGCCGACGCGCTGACCGGAGGGTCGGGAGGCCATCGGATCTTGCAGGAACTAGAAGAGGCGAACGCGTTCGTGGTGGCGCTGGACGCGGCGCGGTCCTGGTTCCGCTACCACCGCCTGTTCGCCGACCTGCTGCAGCTGGAGCTGCGCCGCACCGCCCCGGGTGAGATCGTTGCGCTGCACGCTGCGGCCGCGACGTGGTTCTCGGGGCACGGGTTCCCGGTCGAGGCGATCCGGCACGCCCAGGGGGCACAGGATTGGGGCCTGGCCATCCGGCTGCTGGCCGATCACTGGCCCGGCCTGCACCTGGGCGGGCAGGCCGCGACCGTGCACGCGCTGCTGGCTGGCTTTCCCGCCGAGGCGCGCGCAGCGGATGCAGAGCTGGCGGCGCTGGCGGCAGCCGATGAGCTGGCTCAGGGATCACTGGAGAAGGCCAGGTCGTACCTGACGCGCGCGGCGCTGGGATCGGCGTCGGTGCCGGCCAGCCGGCGCGGGCAGCTGCAGGTGCTGCTCGGGGTGGTCGGTATGTTGCTGGCCCGGCAGCACGGCGACCTGCCGGCGGTGACCGAAGAAGCGCGGCGGCTGCGGGACATGACCGAGGCCCCGGACACGGCGCAGCCCGGCCTTGGCGAGGAGCTGCGCGCGCTGGCGCTGGTCAACCTCGGGGCCGCCGAGGCCTGGGCGGCCCGGCTCGAGGAGGCCGAGCGGCACCTGGAGCAGGGCGTCGCGCTGGCTCACCGGATCGGGCGGTCATATCTAGAGTTCATCGGCCGGGCGCACCAGGCGGCGGTCGAGATCATCAGGTCGACTGCGCGGGCGGCGGAGCGCGGCAGGCAGGCGATCGCGCTGGCCGAACTGCACGGCTGGACCGACGAGCCGGCCGCCGGTACCGCCTACATCATGCTCGGGGGCGCGCTGGTCTGGCAGGGGCGGCCCGAGGAGGCAGAGCCCTGGGTCCTGCGCGCCGAGCGCGCCGTCAGACCGGAGGCCGAGCCCGCGGAGGCAATGGCGGTCTATTACGTCCGCGGGTTGCTCGAACTGGCGCGCGGTCGGGACGCCGACGCGCTGACGGCTTACCAGGCCGCCGAGCGGCTGGCCGGCCACGTCGCCGCTACGCACTACCTCATCCCGCCTGCGCGGACACGACTGTTGCAGGCCCTGATGCGCCTCGGCCAGATCGAGCGCGCCGAGCGTGCCCTCGCCGACCTCGGCGAACAGGACCGCGACCGCGGGGATCTTCGCATAGCCACAGCGGTGCTGCGGCTCGCCCAAGGCGACCCGGAAGCGGCGACCGCCGCGCTCGCGCCTGTCCTGGACGGCTCCGCGCCGGCAACCTCTCGGTCCTTGGAAAATGAGGCTTTCCTGCTGGAGGCGATCGCCCGGGACGCGCTCGGCGACCCCGCCGCCGCCGGGCGCGCCTTGGAGTGCGCGCTTGACATCGCCGAGCCCGACGGCGCCCTGTTGATATTCCTGCTGCATCCCGCGCCGGGGCTGCTTGAGCGTCATGCCCGACAGGGCAGCGCGCACGCTGCGCTGATCGCGGAGATCCTCAGCCTGCTGGCCGGCAAGACCCCCGCGCCGCCGCCCACCGGAGCGCTGCCGCTCCTGGAGCCGCTCAGCGAAACCGAGATCCGCGTGCTGCGCTACCTGCCGACCAACCTGTCGACGCCGGAAATCGCGAACGAACTATACGTCTCGCCGAACACCGTCAAGACCCACGTGCGCCACCTGTACACCAAGCTCGGCACGCACCGGCGCGGCGAGGCCGTCGCGCGCGCCCGCACCCTGGGCCTGCTCGCCCCCGCCGGGCGGCGCTAACCCAGGCCTGGCCCGGCATCCCCGGCCTGCTACGGCCCGGCGGCAGTCGCTTCGATGCAGCTAATCATGTCATTGAGGTGACGCTCGATCACCCTGACACGGCCGAGGCTCACAGCCAAGAACGGAATCGAGCCTGCTAGGCCAAGGCCAGCTAGCACCACGCCCCGCCGGGCAGGCTCACCCACCATGTCACGGGCGACCATCATCGGCCGTCGACAGAAAGGACAAACACACCATGGTCACACCCTTTAGCCGCCGTCCCGGACGCGGCGCCGAATCTCCCCAGGCCGTCCAGACCGTCCAGGTGGTCCCGGCCGATCCGGATGAGGGCGAATACCTGCTGCCGGCCACCAGGAGCGCCGTCGCCGCGCAGGCAGCCGCGGCGTTCGGCATCCTGACCGGACTGTGGGTCGCCATCTCCCCGCTGTTCCTGATGCTGCAGCACGGCGGCGGTGTCAACGCCGCCGCCGCCGACGTGATCGCCGGGCTGGTGGTGGCCGGCATCGGAACGTTCGCCCTGGTCAGCCGGCGCGGGTTCCCCGGCCTGCAATTCACCAGCCTGGTGCTGGGCGTCTGGGTGCTCATCTCCTCGTTCATCCTGGACGCGAAGTACTCGATCGCGGCCCCGATGTACTGGTCCAACACCTGGTCCGGCGTAGTGCTGATGGTCCTGGCGCTGGGCGGCCTGGCGACCCTGCGCCGGGCTACCCGCTGACCGTCGGCGTGCGGGCCCTGAAGCCGCCCGCCAGGGCCCGCACGCCGGCCCCGCGCAAACGGAAACCACCCAGGAGAACGCGATGAACCTCAGCTACCGCCAGGCAAACCAGCTTCGCCGCGTCGAGGCCGACCTGCGCCGGTCAGACCCTCACCTGGGCGCGATGTTCACCATGTTCGGCAAGCTCTACCCAGACCAGGACATGCCCGCCTCGGAGCAGGTGCCCCCGGTACCCGCCAGCCAGGACCGCCTCCATCGAGCCGCGGCCTGGATCTTGGCGGCGCTCATCGTGACGGCCGTGGCGATCAGCGTACTGCTCAGCGCGGTAGCCGTAGCCATCGCCGGATGCCGCATCCGGGGCACCGCCCGCCAAGCGGGAACGTACGGCCCGGGCCGGGGAACTGGCGCCCGGCAGGGCGCTGACCAGGATCTGTCGCCGGACCCGGCCGACGATAAGGACGGCTGACCGTTGTCCTCGCTGATCGCCGTTGTAGCCGCCATCGCGTCCGCGCTGATGCTCGGGATATCCTCCGTCGCCGACCAGCGCAGTACGAAGCGGGTCGAGTCCCGGCGGACGCTGTCGCCCCGGATCCTGCTGGACCTCGTCCGGCAGCCGCTGTGGGTGACCGCCCTCGGCGCGAATCTCGTCGGATTCGCCCTGCAGGTGGTGGCGCTCAATTTCGGGAGCCTCGCGCTCGTCCAGCCGATCCTGGTATGCGACCTGATTTTCGCCGTCCTGATCCTCTGGTATCTGTGGCGCCGGTCGGGCGTTCAGCGCCTGGGGCGGTCACGACAGACCAGGATCGTCTTCGCGGGAGTCGGCGGCGCCGTGATCGGCGTGGCCGGGTTCCTCGCTATCGGGCGTCCGTCGAGCGGCACCACGCATGTCAGCTTCAGCGTGCTTCCGCCGCTGGCCGTAGGACTCGTTGTGGTGGTGGGAGGCTGCCTGGCCGTGGCGGCGAAGAACCGGAATCTGCGGTCGCTCGCATTGGCGCTGGCCTGCGGCATCAATTTCGGGGTCGCTGCCTTTTTGGTCAAGCTTTTGACCTCAGAATTTGGCGGCGGGCTTAGTGAAGTATTCACCAACTGGCCCATCTATGTCTTTGCCGTCGTCGGCCCGGCCGGCTTCCTGCTCAACCAGGACGCCTTCCAGCAGGGCAAGTTCCTGGCGCCGGTCCAGGCGATAATAACCTCCGCCGATCCGGTCATTTCCATAGGGCTCGGCATCCTATGGCTGAATGTGCAACTGCGCAGCAGCCCCGCCGATATCGCCGGCGTCGTCGTGTCGATCCTCCTGATGATCACCGGGATCGTCATCACCGCCAACTATGCCCCCTTGGCCGCCGGACCTGCACTGGACTCCGCACCGCGCGGCGCGCCGACGGGCAGACCAGGGGCATCAGCCGAGATCTCGTACGGCCGCGACGCGCCGCGCGCAACGCCGCCGTAGACGCTCGAACCCAGCGGCCGATTTCTGACCGCCCCGATCTGACGGAGACCCAGTGATACTGCAGGACGCGTTCACCGTAGAGCCATGGAACCTCAGGGAAACTCACCTGGACCTGGACCTGCTAGCTCAGAGCGAGTCATTGTTCGCACTGGCCAACGGTCATGTGGGCTGGCGGGCCAACCTGGACGAGGGAGAGCCGCACGGCTTGCCTGGAAGCTACCTCAACGGGGTGTTTGAGTCGCGGCCGCTCCCCTACGCCGAGCGTGCCTACGGGCTCCCTGAGACCGGGCAGGAAATTATCAATGTGACCAACGGCAAGCTGATCCGCCTGTTTGTCGATGATGAGCCGTTCGACGTCCGTTACGGCGAGCTGCGCTCGCACGAGCGGTTGCTTGATTTCCGCGCCGGGGCGCTGAACCGCCGCGCCGAATGGGTGTCCCCCGCCGGGCGGACCGTCCGCGTCTCCTCGGCCCGGCTGGTTTCGTTGACCCAGCGGGCGGTCGCGGCGATCTGCTATGAGGTGGAGCCGCTGGATGGCCGGACGCGGATTGCCGTGCAGTCGGAACTGCTCACGAACGAGCCACTGCCGTCGGCCGACGCGGATCCCCGGGTAGCCGCGGCGCCTGCGGATCCGCTCAGCAACGAGTACCGCGACGTCGCGGGGACGGCCGTGATGCTGGTGCACAAGACCAGACGCAGCGGGCTGCGCGTCGGTGCCGCGATGGGTCACCTCATCGAATGCCCGGCCTTGGTGCGGACTGAGTCCCGGACGTTCGAAGACGGCGGCCTGGTCACCGCGTCGACGGTGCTGCCGCCGGGGCAGAAGCTGCGGGTGATCAAGTTCGTGTCCTACGGCTGGTCGGCAGGGCGGTCGCTCCCGGCTGTCCGTGACCAGGTGCAGGCGGCACTGAGCACCGCCCGGCAGACCGGCTGGGACGGGTTGCTCGCCGAGCAGCGCGCCTTCCTTGACACCTTCTGGGACCGCGCCGATGTCGAGGTAGACGGGGACCCCGAGGTGCAGCAGGCGGTGCGGTTCGCGCTGTTCCATGTGCTGCAGGCCGGGGCCCGGGCGGAGAACCGGGCGATCCCCGCCAAGGGGCTAACGGGCCCCGGCTACGGCGGGCACACATTCTGGGACACCGAGACCTTCGTGCTGCCCATGCTGAGCTTCATCGCACCCATCGCGGCCGGACACGCGCTGCGCTGGCGGCACAGCACGCTCCGGCCGGCCCTCGACCGGGCCGCTCAGCTGGGTTTGCGGGGCGCCGCGTTCCCGTGGCGGACGATCTCCGGCCAGGAATGCTCGGGCTATTGGCCCGCCGGCACCGCCGCGTTTCATGTCAGCGCCGACATCGCCATCGCAGCCCTTCGCTACGTCGACGCCACGGGTGACGAGGAGTTTGCCCATGGTCCTGGGATGGACCTGCTGATCCACACCGCCCGGCTGTGGCGCTCCCTTGGCCATTACAATGCCGGCGGCGGGTTCCACATCGACGGGGTCACCGGCCCGGACGAGTACAGCGCCCTGGCCGACGACAACGTCTATACGAACCTGATGGCGCGCAGGAACTTGCTCGCTGCCGCTGACGCGGCCGAGCGTTACCCCGAGCGCGCCCGCGAGCTCGGTGTCAGCGACGAGGAGCCCGCCGGGTGGCGCGAGGCGGCGGCCGCAATGACCATCCCCTTCGACGAGACGCGCGGCGTGCACCCCCAGGCGGATGGTTTCACCCGGCACGAGATCTGGGATTTCGCCCGCACCTCGGCCGGGCAGTACCCGCTCATGTTGCATTTCCCCTACTTCGACCTGTACCGCAAGCAGGTCGTCAAGCAGAGCGACCTAGTGCTGGCCATGCTCTTGCACGGCAGCGCGTTCACCGCTGAGCAGAAGGCGCGGAACTTCGACTACTACGAGCGGCTGACCGTCCGGGACTCATCGCTGTCCGCCTGCATACAAGCGGCCGTCGCCGCCGAGGTCGGTCACCTCGACCTGGCCTTCGACTACCTAGGCGAGGCCGCCCTGATGGACCTGCGGGACCTTGAGCACAACACCCGTGACGGAGTCCACATCGCCTCCCTGGCTGGCACCTGGCTCGCGCTGGTCAGCGGCTTCGGCGGCCTCCGTGACGCGGACGGCACCTTCAGCTTCGCACCGCGGCTCCCCCGAGCCCTCACCAGGCTCGCGTTCAACCTCTTCATCCGAGGCAGGCGCCTTCGGGTCGATATCATCGCTGCCCAGGCCACGTACGCCCTCGCGGACGACGAACCGCTCAAGATCCTGCACCACGGCCAGCCGGTGACGCTAACGGCCGGGACACCGCAAACCCGGCCGATCCCGGCGGCACCGTCCCGGCCGCGGCCGAGCCAGCCGCCCGGACGCGAGCCAGCCCATCACGGGCCTGCCGGTAATCCGGGCTAGCCAGGTCAGCTCGCTGTCGGCTGCTGTTAATCTGCGTGCCGGTGTGCACGGCTGCGTGCCGGTGCTTACGGTGCAGAGGCCGCCATGGTTCGGAGGCCATCCCGGACCACGGTGGCGCCCAGCAACGTCAGGCCAGCAAGGGCCCAGATCAGCAGGCACAGCAGCCCCAGATCGATCCCGTGGTCGCCGAAGTACTGGACGCCGCGCAGCGCCGACAGCGCCGCCCCCTGTGGCATCACCGGGTTCAGGGCGGAATAGAAGCCGTTGAGCAGCGGGCGCGGGACGGGGCCGCCGGAGCTGGGATTGCCCAAGGCGATCAGCACGAGGATCAGCAGGATCGGCCCTCGTCCCAACAGGGCCAGAAGCCCCGTGATCGCCAGGCACACCGCCGCGGCGTACAGCCACAGGGTGAGGAAAAGGAGCCCGAAGTGCCCCACCAGGTCGCCGAACACTATGTCGGTGAAGAACGTGACCACGACGCCCAGCAACCCCGCATACATCAGCACTAGTCCCAAGCGCGCCAGCGCGCTACGCAGACCGCGCACCGGGCCCGTGAGCTTGCCCAGCACCGTTGCCCCAATCGCGCCGCCGAGCATGAGGAATGCGATGCAGTAGAACTCGACGGTCCCGTCGGGATCATTGGGGCTGGTGGGCGCCACATCTATGATGCTCAGCGTGGTCCCGCGGCTGGCTGCCACCTGCTGGCCCACTTGCATGAGGACGGTGGCGACGGAGTGGCCGCCGCCGTTGGCCACCAGCAAGGTGGCCGCCCCCGTCCGCGGAAGCACCAGCGCCCCGTAGACAGTACGGTCCTTGACCATCACCCGCGCCTGGGCGAGGTCCGCGACCGGGTACACCCGAAGCTGCGGGGCCGCTTCCAGCCTGCCGAGAGCCGTCGGCGGTGCGCTCACCGCGACAGGGACGTGACGGGGACTGGGGTTGCCCAAGGCGCTCGCGTAACTAGACAAGATCACCAGGACCACCACCGTCAGCCCCAGCATCGCCAGCATCACTGTGCGGACCGGTATCCGCGCTCCCGGACGCCTTTCTTGGAGCGGCCCGCTGGCAATGGTCCCCGCCGCATCATTCGGAGCCGGATCAGCAGATACTGAAGCGCCCACGGCCCCGTCGACTCCCTGGTGAGCCTCGTGCCGATCCCCTCCGCTACGGTGCCGCATCATGCCTCCATTACCCCGTTCCTCATTGCCTTCCATGGGATTGAGGCTCACACCGGGCCGGGTGAGCCCGCGTCGCACCATCCGGGCGATTCGCGTGCCAGGAGCGCCGATGCCGAACACCCGGGGCCCCGAAACCCCCAGTGCAACCTCACAGACCCCGCTGGCCATACGCCGCCCGCCGCACCAGAGCATCGAGGCCGGAAACAGGCGCCACCGTCCGTTCGGGAAAATTCCTTCTATTCCGAACGGGGGCGGGCTGTCTCCCCCGGCCATGGGAGCACCCGAAGCTCGTCAGCGCGTTCGTGGGTGCCGAGCCACGATTGGATGAACGCGAATGCTCGCGGCTGATCGACGCGTTGAGAGTCGAGTCGGAGCAACCGGCCCGGTCGAAATCACCCGGTTCACGCGACTGCGACTCACCCTCCCTGGCATGACCATGGTCCCGGCGGCGGCAGCCCGCGGCTCACGCAGCTAGTTGCAAAACATAACCTTGTCTCCCATCAACCGTATTATCGTCGTGCCTACCAATACGTATGGCAGAAGGGAAACGGATGACAATGGTCACACGTCAGCACGTCGCGAGTGGCTCGACGAGCTAAAGGTCGCATGGGAAGGCAAGGATCCCGACCGTGTTCTCCAGCTGTTCAAAGACACGAAGCGATACTACGAGCGTCCTTTCCATCCAGGAACCTCCCAAGAGGAGTATCGAACGTACTGGGAAATAATCGTAAGCCTCTACGACGTAAGGTTCGAATACGACATCATGGCGATAGAGGGTGAAATAGCATGCATACACTGGCAGAACTGGTATCGCGAGTCGCCTGAAGGAAAGCTAGATCACGTTGACGGCGTGTTTATAATCATTTTTAACGCGGCAGGCCCGTGTGAGCAGTTCCGCCAGTGGTGGTTCATGGAGAAGTAGCGGACTTCTTCGAAACATACACATTGACACGGTCATCCGGATGGCCCTGGGCGCCGGGCAGGCCTACCCTCGGGGTGAGGGGCAGGGGTGGCCGTGACGGTAGAGGTCCTGGGCCGGGAGGCCGAGCTGGCGGCGCTGAGCGCCTTCCTCGACCGCGTGAAGTCCGGGCCGGAGGCCCTGGTGCTGGCTGGCGCGGCCGGGGCGGGCAAGACCACGTTGCTGCGCGCGGGAGCTGAGTCGGCGGCCGAGCGCGGGTTCACCGTGGTGCAGACCCTGCCGGTGCGCAGCGAGCTGCCGTTGGCCTTCGCCGGGCTGACTGATCTGCTGGAGCAGCATCTGGAGTCGGTGATCGGGGAGCTGCCCGCCCCGCAGGCACGCGCGCTCGAGATAGCGCTGCTGCTGGCCGAGGCTTCGCCGCGGCCGCCGGAGCCTCGGGTGATCGCGGCCGGATTCCGGTCCGCGGTCGCGGCGCTTGCCCGGACGGCACCGGTGCTGCTGGTGATCGACGACGTGCAGTGGCTGGACCGGCCGAGCCAGGCCGCGGTGGGGTTCACGGTCCGCCGGTGGCGGGACGAGCCGGTGGGGCTGCTCTGTGCCCAGCGGACCAGCCAGCCTGGTGAGGAGCTGCCGCTGGAGCTCGCGCGTGCCCGGCTACGAACCGGCCTGGTGCCGGTTGGTGGGCTGAGCGTGGGGGCGCTGCACCGGCTGCTGACCGGCCGGCTTGGCACCGCGTTCTCGCGGCTGGCCCTGCGGCGAATCCAGGCCGCATCCGGTGGCAACCCGTTTATCGCGCTGGAGATCGGCCGAGCACTCGAGCGGCGCGGCCTCACCTGTACGCTGCCCGCCGCGCTGCCGGTGCCCGGCACGGTGAGCGGTCTGGTGGGCGAGCGGCTCGCGGAGCTGCCCCCGGTTGTACTGGACGCGGTCCGGCTGGTGGCGGTGATGCCGGACGCCCCGGTGGCGCGGTACCTGGCGGCCGGGGCAAGCGGCGCCGAGCTGGACGCGGCGGTGCTGGCCGGGGTGCTGGAGCCGGAGGGCGGGCGACTGCGGTTTTCCCATCCGCTGCTGGCATCGGCGGTAGCAGCCTCGATTCCGCCCGCCCGGCTCGGGGAACTGCACCTGCTGGCCGCCGAGCACACGCCGCTGGCGGAGGAGCGGGCGCGGCACCGGGCGCTGGCGGCCGACGGCCCGTCCGCGGCCGTGGCCGCCGACCTCGATACCGCGGCCCGCGCCGCCGCGGCCCGGGGCGCCCCCGCCATCGCAGCCGAACTGTCTGGGCTGGCCGCGTCGCTGACCCCGGCGGCGGATGCTTCCGCGGGATTCCGGCGCCGCCTGGACGCGGCCTTCCAGCTCGCGCTGGCGGGCGAGGTGCGCGCCGCGGTCGCCTCGCTGGAGCAGCTCACCGCGACGATGCCAGCGGGGCCCGGGCGGTCGGAGGCACTGAGGCAGCTTGGCCTGCTGCTGGAGCACGACTACCGCCGGGCGACCGGGCTCATGGAACAGGCGCTAGCCGAAGCCGGGGACGATCCGGCGCGTACCTCGGTGATCCAGATGGACCTGGCGGACATCTGGTCGATCCGCGGCGACCCGGGCCGCGCCGTCGCCTGTGCCCGGCAGGGGCACGCCGGTGCCGAGCGGGTGGGCGACCCCGCGCTGCTGGCGTCCGCCCTGGCCAGGCTGTTCGAGCTGGCCTGGATCCATGGCGCGGGCGTGGACGAGCGCCAGCTCGACCGGGCTCTGGAGCTGGAACGCGAGGCAGGGCGGCTGCTGCTGGCGACGCCGCCAAGCTGGGTCGCCGGATGGTACGCCCTGTCCCAGGGCCGCCTGGCCGCGGCCGAGACGCTGTTGCGCCAGATGCTGGGCCGGGCCGAGACCGAGGGCGTGGAGTACTGGCGGGCTCATGTGCTGTCCAGGCTGTCCAGGATCGCGTTGCTCCGCGGTGACCCGGCCGGTGCCGCCGGCCTGGCGGAGGAAGGCCTGGCCATCGCCGAACAACTGGACATGCCGCACACCACCAGCGCGCTGCTGTACGCCTGCGGGCTGGTGGCCGTGCACCAGGGACAGGCCGGGCCGGTCCGCGACCTGTCGGGCCGCGGGGCGGAGCTATCGAGGCGGATCGGCGACGCGGCGTACGTGGTCCTCCACCAGGCGCTCCCCGGTTCACTGGACCTGGCACTGGGCGACTACCCGGCTGCGGCGGCCCGGCTGGGCCCGCTGGCCAGCCGCCTGCTGGACCTGGGGCCGCGCCGGCTGGGCACCGGGTCCGTGGTCCAGGACGCGGTCGAAGCGCTGACCGCGGCCGGTGACCTCGACGCGGCGGCCGGGCTGACCGAGCGCCTGGCCCGCTGCCAGGGCGGGCCGGTGACCGCGGCACTGGCCGCCCGCGGCCAGGGTGCGCTGGCCGCGGCGCGTGACGATATGGAGGCGGCGGCGGCCGCCTTGCAGGATGCGCTCCGGTGGCATGATCAGGTGTCCCCGATGCCGTTGGAGCGCGGCCGGACGCTGCTGGCGCTGGGCGCGGTGCAGCGACGGCGCAAACAGCGCGCCGTCGCTCGGGCCACCCTCAACGAGGCACTCAGGCTGTTCGAAACGGCCGGGGCGCAGCTGTGGGCGGAGCGGGCCCGGGCCGAACAGGCACGGGTCAGCGGCCGCGCCCCGGGCCCCCGCGAGCTGACCGAAACAGAGCAACGAGTGGCTGCACTGGTGGCGCGCGGGCTGAGCAACCGGCAAGTGGCCGCCGAGCTGTTCGTGACGGTGCGCGCCGTAGAATCCACCCTCACCAAGGCCTACGCCAAGCTCGGCATCCAGTCCCGGACCCAGCTCGCGGCACGGCTGCACCAGGGCGGCTGACGCGCCAGGTGCTGTCACCGGCCTCGCGCCGCGCGGGACACCGGGACCTCCAATCGGTGTGGATCTCCGCGTTCCGAGCCCGGCATCCGGCCATTACCATCCCGGTATGCTCTTCCTGGCCGAGTTCTACCTACCCGCCGCAAGCACACTGGCCAGCGTTGCCTCCCAGGTACGCGCCTGCGCGGAGCAGGCCACCCGCACCGGAGCCGACATCAGGTTCGTAGAAGCCATCTTCCTGCCCCAGGACGAGAGCTGCTTCGTGCTCTACCAGGCCCGCTGTGCCGCCGACGTCACCGCCGCCGGGTCGGCGAGTGGGCTGGCCTTCGACCGGGTCACCGACGCAATCATCAGCCGCGAGACGAGCCCGTAGCCGCGGTCGACCTGCTGCGGGCCGGCTCGGCCCGCGCCGGATGGCGCCCACCGCTTCCCTGCCAGCTTCATGGCCGCATCTGGGATGGCGCCCGGTCAAAGTGTGTGGGTTTCCACGTTCACCCCCGCCGTGCCCTGGGCCTAGCGTGGCATGTCAAGTGGCCGGGCTCCCGCTCTGGGCTTGGCCGAGACGGAGTCCGGCGAGTGCGCCCATTCCTCCCGCAGCACCCTCGCCAGGCTAGGAGAACCGGAAATGCGCAGCAAGCTCTACCCAGGCAGGGCAGCACGGCCGATGGCGACCACGACAGTCGCTGCGCTGCTCGCGGGCATCGTGATCAGCGGCTGCGGGACCAGCGCCCCTAGTCCCGCGACGCCCCCCACCGGGACCACGACGAGGACCACGGCGCCTGCCTCATTGCCCGCGCCCGCGGCTTCCGGTGTCGCCGGCCAACTCTACGAGGGACCCGTCTCCGGCGCCTGCTACGAATGGCCAGGCGTGGGCGCGCTGCGCAGCGTCATCGCCCCACTGCAGACGGCGGTGAACGGCACAGACGATTTCGGATTCGGCAGCTCCCAGGCCAACAGCGACGACATGGCCCTCAACGTCGCCATCGACGGGCTGGTGGGGCAACTGAAGTTTCTGCCCCCTGATTGGGCCCAGGCGATCTTTAATCAGGTCATCACGCCAGCCAACAGCCATGATGCGGTGCCGATGAGCGCCGCCGCCGGCACCGCCGAGTCACTGTCGATAGACATCAGCCATCTGTGCTATGTCCCATCGTAGGAGCCGCCGTGAAGCTGCGAGTCGCGCGCAAGCTACGGCGGTGAGGATACTCGGCGAAGACGCGATCTCGGTACTCGACCAGTGGCTCGACCTCCATCCAGAAATCGCCAGCGGAAGCGACGCGGACAACTGCCCGACCACCGAGCGGTTATTGAAGATTTCTACTCGGGTGGCTTCGTCGGCTCGGCTGCCGGGTGCGCGGCTTGCGTGCACGGTGGCCCGGTGCACGGGCCCGGCGGCAGTTCGCGTGGGTACGCGGCTGCCTGGGGTGCGCGGGTGCGGGCACGACTCTCGGACAGGACGCCTCCTGCGGCGGCTGCGGCGAGCAGGGCTATCGCGGCGGAGTAGACCAGCGCGGTGTCGTGCAGGCCGAAATGCGAGGTCGCAACGCCGGCGATCAGAGCCGGGAGGCCGAATGCCAGGTAGTTGACAGTGGAGACGGCTGCGATCATCCCGGCTCGGTCGCTGGCGGCAGCCCGTGCCATGATCACGCGATAGGCGCCCAGGTTCCCGGGCCCGAAGCCCAGGCCGGCCAGCACGGTACCCGCCACCAGCAGCGCGGGCGTACCGGTCACGATCGCGGCGATCGTCACCACAGCGCCGCCCAGCAGCCCGAGGCAGCCGCCCAGCATCACCGCGATCGGGGCGGAGTTGCGAAACGCGGATGCGGTCACCGCACCCAGCCCGGTGAGCAGGAAGGTGATAACGCCGCCCCACAGTAGGTTGCGTGAGCCGGACAGCTGCGCGGCCAGCGAGGGTCCCAGCGACAGGTAGAAGCCGCCCAGGGCCCACACGGCCACCAGGCAGGGTGCGGCCCGCGCGAACGTGGCCCGGGCCGGGCGCGGCACGCCGACGTCCGGTTTCAGCGAGGCCAGGGCGCCGGGGCGCACGGTTCCCGGCTCCGGCATCACGGCGATCGCGAGAATCGCGGCCAGGAAGGCGCCCAGCAGCAGCCACCACACCAGGCTCGTCGGGACCGGGCCGTACTGCACCAGCACGCTAGTCCCCAGCGCGCCCAGGGCCAGACCTACAGTGCCCGCATTGCTCGTCACTAGCGGCGCCAGGCTCCCGGCTGGGCGCAGGTCTATCAGTGCGGCGCCGAGTGCGGTAGCCGCCAGGCCGACGGCCACTCCCTGCAGCGCCCGTCCGGCGAACAGCGCCCCGGCCCCGTGCGCCAGCAGGAACAGGACGCACGCCGCCATATCTACTACAAGAGCGGTGACGATCACCGGCCGGCGTCCCACATGGTCGGACAGAGAGCCGAGGACCAGCACCGTCATCAAGAGGAACACCACGTAGACGGCGAACACGGCGGTGAGCGTGGCCGCCGAGAACCCCCACCGGGCCTGGTAGACGCGATACAACGGGGTAGGCGCGGCGGACGCGGCGAGGAACAGGACCAGCACCGCCGCCTCCAGCCAGAACGCGGCCAGTCCCGCCTGCTCTGGCCGCCGGGTTCGCTCTGCCCGGGTCCGCGCTAGCGGGGAAGTGCCCGGTGCTTGCGCCGGTTTTGTCATTCGGCTTCCCCACCAGTGGATGCGACCGTCATAGCGCCGTCTGCGGCGGACACTGCCGCCAGCGCCGGCACCAGGCGGGCATGACCGGCCAGCCGCGCCCGGCGGGCACGGTCAGCGCAGCCACTCGAGCAGTAGGTCGTTGAGCTGGCCGGGGGCGTCCCGCGGTACCCAATGGCTGGCCCCCGCGATCTCCGCGTACCTCCACGGCCCCGCCACCCAGGCCGCTGATTGCCGCATCCGCTCGCCGTCGAGGTAGTGGTCGCCGTCCGACCAGATGCCGAGCACCGGCGCCTGGACCGGCGGCAGGCTAGGCTGGGGGCCCGGCATCCGCGGCGCGAGGTTGGCCCGGTACCAGTTCAGCGCCGCGGTCAGCGCGCCCGGCCGGGACAGGTCCTCGATCCACTGGCCGACATCCCCATCGCCCCGGCTGAACATCCGCAGCCACGCCCAGTCGTCCGCCCCGACCGTCGCCTCGGCGATGCCGGCGAACTGGAAGAACAGCTGATACCAGGCCATCTCGTGCTGGCGCAGGGTGACCGGCGCGAGCGGGTGCGGCACCGAGATGGCCACGAGCCTGCGGACCCGGTCCGGGGCGAGCGCCGCCGCGAGCCACGCCACCGCCGCGCCCCAGTCATGGCCGACGACATGCGCCGCCTCGATACCAAAGGCATCCAACAGCCCGGTAACGTCCGCCACCACGTTCTGCAGCCGGTAGACGGCAACCTCCTCCGGGCGGCTGGACCGCCCGAACCCGCGCATGTCCGGCGTGATAACCCGGAAGCCGTTGCCCACAAGGAACGGCACCTGGTCGCGCCACAGCCGCGCGGAATCGGGAAACCCGTGCATGAGCAGCACCGGGACACCGGCGCCGTGCTCCTCGACGTACAGGGATACGCCGTTGACCTCGATGAACCGCCCCGGACCTGGGTTCATGCCAGGCTCCTCGGCACCTCTGCGCGCGACGAGCCGGGCGGTGGGGCCACCTCATGCCCAGCCATGACCTCCGCCGCCAGGGTAAAGGATCTCCACTGCAGGAGCTCGTAGCTGTCGGCCACGTTTCCAGGTCCTCCCATCGACAGATGCGTTGTAGTTACACTACTGATGACACTGGTGTAGATGCAACACCTCGGCTAGCCAGATTCGGGACGCGCATCTTTGCTCAGGCCTGTCTTGGCTCGCGGCCGGCGCTCGTGGCGCTGCGCCCGTCAGCAAACCGGGCATTAGGCGACATTCCAACCGTGATATTACGGAACGCGGCGCCCAGGCAGCCGACGCCAGTTATCGTGACGATTATTTTATCGGAAGATAGGGCTATCTGTCACGCGTGTTAAGGTAATCTGCCACGCATGTTCAACTTCCGCACCACATTGGTTGAACGCCGTGACAGCGAGTCACTACGATATGCAGTAGCAGCCCGGGTCAAGTTAATCTAGGCAACAAGGCAAGGTCTCCGGCACGGGTTTGGAGCGGAGGTGGGCGCAATTGGTTACAGGCCGGATACTGCAGTTCGATCATATGCGCGGTTACGGATTTGTCGGGGCGGACGGCGATGGCGAAGATGTATTCCTGCATGCATCGGTATTCGACGGGGATTCGGACGACCTTGCTCCGGGTACAAAGATCGAATTCAAGGTTATGGCGGGCGACCGGGGAAGGAAAGCATTCGCCGCACGTCTCGTTGGCGATGAACCCGAGAACGATCTTATTCCGCCTCCCCGGCCGGTTCCGCCGCCCAAGTCCGTCCCGGAACCTCGCCCGGGTCCGGCGTCCCCTCCGGTTTCGTCTTCTGGGCCAGCGCCGTCACCTCTGTCGGCTGCGACGGGCACCGTACCGGAATCGCACGCCGCGGGCAAGGACCAAGCACAGGACGATGATCAGCTGTGCGACGTGCTGTCGCAGGCCGAGTTCGGGCAGGAGCTGACCGAGCTGCTGTTGAGCAACGTCCCGTCGCTGACCGGTCAGCAGGTTCTCGAGGTGCGGCACAGCCTGCTGGAGTCAGCGGAAAAGCACGAGTGGGTGGACATGTGAAGAGCGTTCCGGAGTTCAACTCCGGAACGCATTGACGGAGAAGCAACTCTCCGTTTTCGGGTCAGCTCGGACGCCACCGTGATGACTTCCGGCCATGATCGACAGGATCATTTTCGGGGACTGCTGCCAGCCTGAAATGCCAAGCACCGCCCGCGGCTCCCGGTGAATGTACTCAATCTATGGACCGGCATATGCTGCACTAGTGAGCATCTAGCATGGGCGCACAGCCGGTAATATTCCTCCCCTACTCGCAGTTAACCCTGACAGATATCCAAGCCAGCCAATCATCAAACACGATCAACCTCGGGTTCAACTGCGGTATCGCGTCGATTGAACACCGCCAGCCGATAGCAATAGCCATCCTCGGCTGTCACCGGAGGTAATAGTTGCATCTAGCCGATATTCGGCAGCCGTGGGCCATCATGACGACGCGGAGGAGGTCTTAGCGCTGTGACCAAGCAGGTCGAGCAGGTTGACTGCGTAATCATCAGGTTCGCGGGTGATTCTGGTGACGGGATGCAGTTCACCGGTGACCGGTTCACTCAGGTGACCGCAGTTTTCGGGAACGACTTGTCGACGTTGCCGAACTTTCCCGCGGAAATCCGCGCGCCGGCTGGGACTCTGCCGGGGGTTAGCAGTTTCCAGCTGCATTTCGCCGATCACGACATCCTGACGCCGGGGGATGCGCCGGATGTGCTCGTGGCGATGAACCCGGCGGCGCTGAAGGCGAACCTGGGGGATCTGCCACGAGGCGCGGACTTGATCGTGAACACTGATGAGTTCACCCGGCGCAACCTGGCCAAGGTGGGCTATGAGCACAGCCCGCTGGAGGACGGGTCGCTGGAGGCGCATACCGTCCATCCTGTGCCGCTGACCTCGCTGACGGTCAAGGCACTCGAGGACCTGGATATCTCCCGCAAGGATGCCGAACGCGCCAAGAACATGTTCGCGCTGGGCCTGCTGTCGTGGCTGTACGGGCGGCCTACGGAGGGGACCCTCAGCTTCCTGGAGGCCAAGTTCGGCAGGCAGCCGGAGATCTACAAGGCCAATGTCACCGCGTTCCGGGCAGGGTGGGATTACGGGGAGACGACCGAGGATTTCTCGGTGCGGTACGAGGTCAAGCCCGCCGCGCTGGCGCCAGGCCAGTACCGGAACATCACCGGCAACACCGCGCTGTCCTACGGGCTGATCACGGCAGCGCATCTGGCGGAGCTGCCGTTGTTCCTGGGCTCGTACCCGATCACACCGGCCTCGGACATCCTGCACGAGCTCGCCAGGCACAAGCGCTTCGGGGTCCGCACGTTCCAGGCCGAGGACGAGATCGCCAGCGTAGGGGCGGCGCTTGGCGCGGCGTTCGGCGGATCGCTGGCGGTAACGACGACGTCCGGGCCGGGCATGACGCTGAAGGCCGAGACCGTAGGGCTAGCGGTGTCGGTCGAGCTGCCGCTGATCATCTGCGATATCCAGCGCGCCGGGCCGTCGACCGGGATGCCGACCAAGACCGAGCAGGCCGACCTGCTGATGGCGCTGTTCGGGCGGAACGGGGAGTCCCCGGTGCCGGTTGTGGCGGCGGCCAGCCCCGCTGACTGCTTCGGCGCGGCGATTGAGGCGGCGCGGATCGCGGTGATCTACCGGACGCCGGTGATCTTGCTGTCGGACGCGTATCTGGCCAACGGATCCGAGCCGTGGCGCATCCCCGATATCGCGTCGCTGCCGGACCTCAGCGCCGGATTCGGGTTCGCGACCGCCGCGGCCGACGAGCAGTTCCGGCCGTTCGGCCGGGATGCGGCGACGCTGGCCCGGCCGTGGGCGGTGCCGGGCACGCCGGGCCTGGAGCACCGGGTCGGCGGCATCGAGAAGGCCGACGGCACCGGGGTGATCTCCTACGACCCGGACAACCACGACCTGATGGTGCGCACCAGGCAGGCCAAGATCACCGGCATCGCCTCCTCGCTGGACCCGCTGAGCGTCGATGACCCGTCCGGCGAGGCCAGGGTGCTCGTGCTGGGCTGGGGCTCGACCTACGGGTCGATCGGCGCGGCAGTACGCGAGGTGCGCCGCGCCGGGCATCAGGTCGCCCAGGCGCACCTGCGGCACCTCAACCCGTTCCCGCCCAACCTGGGCGAGTTGCTGCGACGCTATGACAAGATCCTGGTCCCTGAGATCAACTTGGGGCAGCTTGCGCTGCTGCTGCGCGGCCGGTTCCTGGCCAACGTGATCTCCTACAACCGGGTACGCGGGCTGCCGCTCCGCGCCAGCGAACTGGCCGTGGCGATCGAGGAAGTCACCGCGCATGCCTGATGAACTTGCCCTGACCACCAGGGACTTCAAGTCCGACCAGGAAGTTCGCTGGTGCCCCGGCTGCGGCGACTACGCCATCCTCGCGGCATTCCAGGCGTTCCTGCCCGAGCTGGCGGTACCGCGGCAGAACATCGTGGTCATTTCCGGCATCGGCTGCTCCTCCCGGCTGCCGTACTACGTGAACTCGTACGGCATGCACTCCATCCACGGCCGGGCGCCCGCGATCGCGACCGGCCTGGCGACGTCCCGGTCGGACCTGTCGGTCTGGGTGATAACCGGCGACGGCGACGCGCTGTCCATCGGGGGCAACCACCTGATTCACGCACTGCGCCGCAACGTCAACATCAAGATCCTGCTATTCAACAACCGCATCTACGGGCTGACCAAGGGCCAGTACTCCCCTACCTCCGAACAGGGCAAGATCACCAAGTCCACCCCGTTCGGCTCGCTGGATCACCCGTTCAACCCCGTGTCGCTCGCGCTGGGAGCGGAGGCCTCCTTCGTGGCGCGCTCGGTCGACTCTGATCGCAGGCACCTGACCTCGGTGCTACGGGCCGCCGCCAACCACCACGGCACCGCGTTCATCGAGATCTTCCAGAACTGCCCGATCTTCAACGACAACGCGTTCGCCCTAGTCAAGGACGCCGACGCGCCCGGGCTGATCCGGCTGGAACACGGTCAGCCTGTCCGGTTCGGCCCGGACCAGTCGACGGGTCTGACCTGGGGACCGTACGGCACGCTGATATCCGTCCCGGCTGGATCGGTGCCCGCCGCGGAACTGGTGGTCCATGACGCCACCCGCGAAGACCCCTCCTATGCTTTCGCGCTGTCCCGGCTGGACACCAGCGACTTCAGGAACACGCCGATCGGCGTGTTCCGGTCGGTCACCCGGCCCGCCTACGACACCCTGATGACCGGCCAGATCAACGCCGCTCGCGCCACCGGCGAGGCCGACCTCGCCGCCCTGCTCTCCGGTAACGACGCATGGCGGGTGGGGTAGCGGCTTCTGGTCCGCGAGCCGCCCGTCATCTATGGTGTAACGATGTATTGGCAAGGCATTGTGCTTTCGCCCTGCTCCGGTATAGCGATTTACCGCGCGAACGGCTGCGGTGCGGGCTCTTATAACACGTGATTGTCGTGGCTGGACACTTCGCGGCTGGAGATATTGATGAGCGTACAGGAACAAGAGGTTAGCGCGCGTACCGGGCAGGAGACCCTCAGCTTTCAAGCCGAGGTGGTACAGCTCCTTGACCTGATGGTTAACTCGCTTTACAGCAACAAGGAAATCTTCCTGCGGGAGCTGATCTCAAACGCATCTGATGCCATCGATAGGCTGCGGGTGGAACTGCTTTCGCGCGGCGAGCAACCCGAGCAAGAAGGACCCTTGCAGATAAGGGTCAGCCATGACGAAGGCGCGGGCACTATCACCGTCGCCGACAACGGTATCGGCATGAGCCGACAAGAGGTGATCGACAATATCGGGACCATCGCCAAGTCGGGCACTCGCGATTTCCTGCGGGCGCTAGGCGGCGGTCAGCGCAAGGACGTGGCCTTCATCGGCCAGTTCGGTGTGGGCTTCTATTCCTCCTTCATCGTCGCCGAGCGAGTGATCCTGACCACCCGCCGGGCCGACCTGCCCCCAGGCGAAGGCGTCCGGTGGGAGTCCGACGGTCGCGGTGAGTACACGCTGGAGACAATAGAATGCCCGGCCCGGGGCTCGACAATCGTGCTCCAGCTCCGCGATGGCGAGGATGACCTACTGAACGGCCACCGGCTGCGCTCGATCATCCAGAAGTATTCCGATCACATCAGCCTGCCTATCGTGATGCCGGAGGAAAAGGCCGCGGCTACCGCGGACACCCGGCCGGCAAAGGACGAGACAACGGTTAACCAGGCGTCCGCACTGTGGACTCGCCCCAGGAGTGAACTCACTGAGGCGGACTATCGCAGCTGCTACCGGCATGTCGCCGGCGATTTCACCGATCCGCTCGCCTGGGTACACAGCAAGGTCGAGGGGACATACGAATACACCCTGCTGCTTTTCATTCCCTCCCGCGCCCCCTTTGACATGTGGATCCCGCAGCCTGGTAATGGCGTCAAACTGCACATCAGGCGAGTCTTCGTGCTAGAAGACAACGGTCAGCTGATGCCGCAGTACCTGCGGTTCGTCCGCGGGGTAATCGACTCGAGCGACCTCCCGCTCAATATCTCCAGGGAACTGCTCCAAGGCAGCCGGGTGGTCGACCACATTCGTTCCAACGCAGTAAAAAAAGTGCTAAGGCTGCTCGGCGATCTAGCCGAGAACGAACCTCAGAAGTACGCGGACTTCTGGAGAGAGTTCGGCACCACTCTCAAGGAAGGGATAGCCGACGATTACGGCAACCGGGATGAGATCGCCAAGCTGCTGCGCTTTACCTCGACGAAATCCGTCACAGAGGATGCGGATGTGTCGTTCCGGGATTATGTCGGCCGGATGAAGGAGAACCAGGAGCACATCTACTACCTGCTGGCGCCGAGCCTGGCCGCCGCGAACGCCAGCCCTCACCTCGAGGCGTTTAAGAAGAAGGGCGTCGAGGTCCTGCTGCTCGCCGAGGATGTCGACAACTGGGTGCTGAGCAACCTTCGCGAGTTCGAGGGCAAACGGCTCCAGTCGGTCGCCCAGGGCGCCGCGGACCTGGGGCCTCTGGAGGACAAGGAAGAAGCGAAGGTGAAGGAGGAAGCAAGCACCGTACTATCCGGGCTGGTCAGCCAGCTCAAGGCGATCCTGGCCGGCCAGGCCTGGGATGTACGGGTCAGCAGCCGCCTGACCACTTCGCCGGCCTGCATCGTGGCCGACGAGCCCGAGAACGAGAGCAGCCTGGCTCACCGGCTGACAGGTTCAGGCTTGCCAATGCAGCCGGTGCTCGAGATCAACCCGCAGCATCCGCTGATCCAGCGACTCAGCCGCGAACCGGCCGATCCGCAGCTCGCCGAATGGGCGCATGTCCTTTACAACGAGGCCGTTCTCACCCTCGGCGCGCGCCTGCAGGAACCAGGCGATTTCGTCAACCGGTTGAATGACCTGCTGGTGATCATGGCAGATCAGGTTGACGTCCCACCGCGATCCGGGCCGCAGGGTGGCTGACCACGCCATTCATGGATATCGTGCGGTAGACCCCGGGACTGACAGTATTTGCCGCAGGCCTGGGGGCTGCCCCCGGCGCCGCCATTCCCGCGGGTAGCCCAGGGAGACCTCCGCGAACCGCACGCCGTCATGCCAGGTCGTCCGCGGGATATGCAGATGTCCGTAGACCACTGCGGCGGCATTGAATCTGACGTGCCAGTCGGCGGTGCGCTCGGTGCCGCACCACTGCGCGAACTCCGGGTACCGCAGCACCTGCGTCGGCTCGCGGATCAGCGGAAAATGGTTCACCAGGACGACGGGCCAGCCCCCTCCGCCTTGTCTGACGTTCCCGGCGGGTGAAATGTGTAGTCGTAGCACGAACAGCGGCGCTACCGTCACCGGGCCGTCCACGCCGTCCACGCCGTCCCACACCGACGGTTCCGAACCGCTCTCTCAGATCACTGAAAGCCATCAACTTTGGTGCCAGTGTGAAGCCGGGAGACATACTTGCCCGGATGAATGGCCCGTTCAGCTGCCAATAGCAAGCTGAAAGGGACATTCATCCGCTGGGGTCAACGCCAGCGAGGGCGGTGACTATCGTGGGAGGCCCCCGCGCCCAACGGGGAGCGGGCGCGGGGGCAGCGCGCCCGGACGGGGGGACCCGGGCGCGGTGGCGGGATCGCACATTGCGGCATTCACCTGGCGCGGGTAAGGCCAGGTACATGGCCGCTTATCCGCGTATCCCACGGTATAAAGCTAATTAGTCGGAGCGCGGTATTCACCTGTTCGACCTCTGTATTGCACCAGTTGAACGAAATGCCACATTCGGTCGGCCTATTGCGCGCCATCCGTGTTAACGGTGCACCATGTAGCGATACGGCACGGGAGAAGGTCGGTGGGCGGCAGGCCGCAAAGCACGCATTCTTTCCTGCGGCCGTCCGATCACGGATTTACCTGACTAGGCGGGAGTCCTTCACAGCGGGATGTTGCCGTGCTGGCCACGGCCGGCCGGCGCGGCGGCGAAGGCCTCGGCGAGCTTGCGGCGCGTTCGGTCCGGGGTGATGACCTCATCGAGCACGCCGATGGACATCGCCCGGTCGGTACCGCCCGCGATGCGCGTATGCTCGGCGGCCAGGCGGCCCTTCATCTCGGCACGTTCATGATCGGGCACCGCGGCGAGTGCCTTCCTGTGCAGGATCTCGACGGCCGCCTCGGCTCCCATGACGGCGATCTCGGCATCCGGCCACGCAAAAACCGCTGTCGCACCGAGCGCACGAGAATTCAGCGCGATGTAGGCGCCGCCGTACGCCTTGCGCGTCACCAGGGTCACTCGCGGCACCTCCGCCTCGGCGAACGCGTGCAGCAGCTTGGCTCCTCGCCGGACGACCCCATTCCATTCCTGGTGGACACCGGGCAGATATCCAGGAACGTCGGCGACCACCAGGAGCGGAACACCCAGTGAGTCGCACATCCGCACGAAACGAGCCGCCTTCTCCGCGCTCAGGGAGTCAAGGCAGCCTCCCTTGCGGATCGGGTTACTCGCTATCACGCCGATCGTACGGCCAGCCAGCCGCCCTAGGCCGATGACCATGTTCGGCGCCCAGCGAGGCTGCAACTCGTCGAATCCGCCGCCGTCGTCGCGATCCAGGATCGCCCGCAGCAGCGGCCGCACGTCGTAGGCCCGCCGAGGGGAGGCGGGAAGGAGCGCCCGCAGGTCCTCCTCGTCACCCACCCGGTTCAGCTCCAGGAGCCCGGGCCGGGTGAAGTACGTGGCCAGTCGGCGGGCGCGGAGGCAGGCGTCAGCCTCGGAATCGGCGGTCATGTGGGCCACGCCCGAACGCCGGGAATGCGCTTCCGGGCCGCCTAGCCCCTCCATGTCGATCTCTTCCCCGGTCACGCTCCTGACGACGTCAGGGCCGGTGATGAAAACACGGCCGGCCGGTGCCATGATGATCACGTCCGTTAGCGCGGGACCATACGCGGCGGCACCGGCGGCCGGTCCGACCACGACCGAGACCTGCAGGACCCGCCCGGAAGCACGCGTGATCGCGGCGAACATCTGGCCGACCCCATCCATGGACTCGACACCATCGGCGAGCTTCGCACCGCCCGAGTGCCATAGGCCGATCACCGGGCAGCGCTCCCGTACCGCGACCTCGATCGCCTGGACGATGTGCCGGGACCCGGAGATGCCGATCGAGCCGCCCATTCTCATCGCGTCGGTGCAGTAGGCGATCGCCCGGGCACCGTTGATCCGTCCCGCCGCGGTCCGCACCTCGGGATCGTCCGCGGAATTGAGTAGTTCGTACTTATTTTCGTCAAATAGCCGGGCTAGCCGCACCAGCGGATCGCGTGCATCAAGCTCTGCGCCGGAAGCAGGCGCTGCGCCGGAAGCACGATTATCGGCACTTACCATTGTCGACATATAGTCCCTCTGCGCAATCCGTCGGTGTCCCGTGGGAAGCCACAAGGCATGGCCGTCTTCCGGGGCAGAATCCATACGAAGTATATCGGAGCGGCGGACATCAAACGGAAATGCCCGTCCACTCAGGAAGGCACTCACCCAAGCAGCGGAGGGCCAGTTGGAGGAAACCCCTATGCTGCTATCGCAATTTACAGAGCCCATCGTGCGATAGTGGACTTCTCTTTTGCCGGCGCACGTTGTTTGATATGGAGCGAGTAGTGTCAGCCACTCCCGGATCGGAGCATTCCTGATGGAAGAAACTGGGTCGGCAACCTCAGCGGTCAGGCATGTCCGTGCAGTGCTTGAGGGCGGGCCGGCCAGCATCCCGACAGCGTCACGCGTTCAGACCGTCGGTCCGCATGAGGAGAAGATCAAGGTGCCGCACTACGGAGGGTACGAGCACTTCGAACGAACCCGCGAGCTAGATGAAAACGTTGCCTCCCAGCAGGTCGTGTTCCACTGGACGATGCGAACCGAGGTGGCGGAGTAAACCCGCCCGGGTGGTGGCGTTGTCCGAGCACGCAGTAGCCGGAACGTTCGAATGCAGGAGTACGCCAGTTGAACATTCCGGCTGCCGGATCAGCGTGATGAGCCGCATGGTGGCCGACGCGGGGCGCGAGGTCGCGGCCGTGAAAAGAATTTATATCTATAAGTGCGGAAAGCTTCCGTAATCATGGTGGCCCTCTTAGCACGGAGTTTTCCATTGGTAAGCCATGCCAGGATACGGCGCAACGCGGACTAGCGAGTGCGTCATCTGGACTATGCGAAGGAAAGACTGCCGCGACGATCGACGTCACGTTCTTAGCCGGGAGCGAGACCGACGTCATCGCGGGCGGTCATGGAGACTGACGAAGCGGGCCGAGCAGGCGTTCACCGAGCAAGATCAGCTCATCGGCTGACGGCGGATCCGCTGGCGCGTGCTGCCGCGCGGCGACGTCGGGCGGAGCGACGCATGGTGCCGCGACGGCAGTTGCGGCATCCGGCGTCCGCGGGCCGCGCTCGGCATTCAGACGACGCTCAAGATGGCCGGCGAGCTTGCGGACCGTCGGGTATCCCCAGATCGTCGCCACGGTGAGCGCTATCCCCAGCCGCCGCTCCAGGATGACCCGTAGCTCGGTCGCCGTCAGCGATGTCATCCCGAGGTGCTCGAAGTTGGCTTCGGACGTCACCTGGGCGCGAGGCAGTCCGAGGACCAGCATGACCTCCTGCCGCACCTGGGCCTCGACCGACGCCACCGCGCGGGTATCCGCTGACCAGGGACGCGGCAGCAACGGCCCGACCGCAGGGCCGGGTGCCGCCTCGGTGTCCTTGTCACCGGGCGGCGGACCGGCGGGTACGCTCGGACGGCCCGGAAGCTCATGGTCCTGGATCCAGTAGCGTTCGCGCTCGAACCGATAGCCGGGAAGCCGGACGGCTCGCGCGCCGGGCAGCAGCCGTCGCCAGTCGGGCTCTACTCCGTGGCAGTACAACTGGCCGAGGCCGGTCAGCAGGCTGCCTGCCGCGCTGTCGTCCCGCCTTAGCGTCGTCGCGACCACCGTGTCGGCCGCTTCGGCCTCACCGGCCACCTCGCCGATCCCCTCTCGCACCGACGCGGCCAGCACCGGGTGCGGGCCGATTTCGGCGAACGCCCGATGTCCGGCCCGCCAGGCGGCCTGGACGGCGTCGACCATCCGGACGGGCGCCCGGAGATTGCGTATCCAGTAGTCGCGGCTGGGCGCCGACTCCAGGAGTCCGGCCGTCACCGTCGAGAACCAGGGAAGCGACGGCAGTCTCCCGCTGACGCCCGCGAGGCGCTCGCCGAGCTCGCCGGCCAAGGCCTCCATCTGGGGACTGTGCGAGGCGTAGTCCACCTTGACGAACCGGCAGGACACCTCTCGCTCCGCGAGCCGTGCCAGCAGCTTCTCCAGGTACTCGCGGTCGCCGGAAAGAATCGTTGAGCGCGGTGAGTTGATCGCGGCGATCGCGACAAGGTCTTCAGCTCCGGCCAGTTCCGCCGCGAGGTCCGCGGCCGGGAGCCGGACCGCGGCCATGGTGCCAAGCCCCCGCGCTCGCTCATGCACGAGGCGGCTTCGGACGCAGATGACCTGGCATGCCTCCGCCAGGCTCAGCGCGCCGGCCACAAGGCCAGCGGCAACTTCGCCCATGCTGTGGCCGATGACGGCCCGCACTGGGATGCCCCAGTCGCGCAGCATTGCCGCCAGCCCGACCTGCATCGCGAACACGGCGGGCTGGATCACGTCCACGTCTTCCAACCCTCCGACCTCGCCTTCACCGCGCAGCGCGTCCAGCAGCGACCAGCCGGTATGCGGGCGCATCGCGCGGTCGCAGTCGGCCACGATATCCGCGAATACTGGTTCCGTCGCCAGCAGCTCACGCCCCATGCCAGCCCATTGGCCGCCCTGGCCGGGAAAGACGAACACCGCGCCGGACCCGGCCAGCTCGCTGACCACGGGCACCTGGCCGGGGCCGCGCACCGTCGTGCGGCCGCGGACAAGCTGGCCGGCGTCATCGGCGAAGTCGGCCAGCTGCTCGCAGGCCTGCGCGGTCGTCGACGCGACGACGGCGAGCCGCTCGCTTAGGTGAGCACGGCCGTGCCCGGCCGTGAATGCCACGTCACGGAGCGGGAGATCCGGATGCCAGGCGAGATGACCAGCCCAGCAGGCCGCCTGGGCCCGCAGCGCCGACGGCGTGCGTGCCGAGAGCACCAGCAACTGGCGGTCCCGTCCGGCCGGGAGCTGGCCGACGGCCGGCTCGGGCAGCGCGTCCAGGATGGCGTGGGCATTCGAGCCGCCGAACCCGAACGCGCTTACGCCGCCGCGCCTGGGATGGTCCGCGGCCTCAGGCCAGGGCTGCGCGTGAGCGGCCACCCGGACACCGTCGGGCAGGTCTAGTCCGGCGGCGCGCTCGAAATGCAGGCTGCGCGGCACGGTACGCGCACGCAGGGCGAGCGCGAGCTTGATCAGCCCGGCGATCCCGGCCGCCGCCTCCAGGTGACCGATATTCGTCTTGACGGAGCCAACGATCAGTGGTCGCCGCGTCGAGCGCCCGGCGCCGTAGACGGCGGCGAGCGCGGCCATCTCCGTCGAATCGCCCACAGGGGTGCCAGTTCCGTGCGCCTCCACATAATCGACGGTCACCGGGTCAACTCCGGCGCTGCGGCAAGCCTGGCGCAGCAGTTGCTCCTGCCCGTCAGGACTGGCCGCGGGCAGCGCGCGGCTGGCGCCGTTGTTGTTCGTCGCCGTACCGCGGATCACGCAGTACACCGGGCGGCCCGCGCTGATCGCGCGGGACAGGGGCTCGAGCACGATCGCGCCCCCTCCCTCGCCGCGGACGTAACCGCTGGCCCCCGTGTCGAACGCTCTGCTGCGCCCGTCGGGTGATAGCACGCCGAGCTTCGACAAGGCGACCGCCGTGTCGGGGATGAGGTTGAGCTGGACGCCCCCCGCGATGGCCAGACGGCACTCGCCGGACCGGATGGCCTGGCAGGCGAGGTGGACCGCGATCAGCGAGGCGGCGCAGGAAGCGTTGACCGTCATGCTCGGCCCGTGTAGGCCGAGGCTGTAGGAGATACGGTTCGCCACCAGGCCCTCGACGTTGCCCGTGCTGGTGAACGGGTTCGCGGAAGCGGGCCCGCGCAGCAGCTTCAGGGCCTCGTAGTCGTTGAACTTCACGCCCTGGTAGACCCCGACCTCGCCGCCGCCCGCCGCGGGCTCGGCGGACAGTCCGAGCGGCGAGATGCACGCGTCCTCCAGCGCCTCCCACGCCAGTTCCAACGCGAGCCGCTGCTGCGGGTCCATCTCCCTGGCCTCGCGCGGGGTGATACCGAAGAACGCCGCGTCGAACCCCGCCACATCGTCGAGGAACCCTCCGCGAGGCGAGATCATTTTCCCGGGCAGCCCCGGGTCTGGGTCGTAGTAGTCAGTGGCCGGCCAGCGGGCGGGCGGCACGTCACCCGTCGCATCCACCTCGTCCCGCAGGTTCCGCCAGAACGAGGCGGGCGAGTCCGCGCCGCCAGGAAACCGGCACGCGATGCCGACGATCGCTACCGGCTCGGCACCCGCATCAGGCACGTCAGCTCTCCGCGGCAGCGGAGGTCGCGGGCCCGCCGCCGTGAGACGCGCCGACTTCAGCGCTCGGCTGGGCCGAGGGAGCGCTAGCGGCCGCGGCAGCCGGGGAACGGCGGCTGCGGATAGCGAGGCAGCATACGACGGACGCGGCGACCACGGCCGCGGGCGTCCACAGCGTCACCTTGGACGCGTCCGTCAGCGCGGCGGCGATCACGTCGTGAGCGGCCCGGGCGATAAGCGCCGCGTCTCCGGATGACGACAGTCCGGCAGGCAGGCTGGTGCCCGCCTGGCCGGGTGCCAGTTCCAGGCCTCCGGCTGACAGGTGCGAGAAGGCCTGGACGAAGCTGGCGCCCGCGGCAGACGGCAGGCCGAGGCTGGCCACCGTGTCGCGCGCCTGGGTGGCCAGGTTCGTGACGAGCGAGCCCTGGAGGATGGCGGTGACGACCGCGGTACCGATGAGCCCGCCCACCTGGCGGCTGGTGTTCAGCAGCCCGGACGCCGCGCCCATCTGTATCGGTTCTACCTCGCGCATGGCCTCGGAGGTCAGTGGCGCCATGCACATGCCCAGGCCGAGCCCGCCGACGACCAGCGGTAGGATGAACGAGGTCAGGTGCGCGGTCGTGGACATCGCCGGGATAATCAGCACGATGCCGAGGGCGAAAATGGCCGTTCCGGCCATCAGCAGGTACTTAGCACCGATCCGGTCGGCAAGCTTGCCCGCCAGAGGAGCCGAGACCATGGTCCCGAGGGAGAACGGGACGATGGTCAGCCCCGCTCGCAGCGCGGTCATGCCCAGCGCCGACTGCAGGAAGAGGATCAGCGGCAGCGACAGCCCCAGCATCGCGAAGGCGATCAGGGCCTGGATGGCAATCAGGACGGTGTAGTTCCTGTTGCGCAGCAGTCGCGGCGGCACCAGCGGCTCGGGGGTCCTGCGCTCCCAGACGGAGAAAGCCAGCAGCGCGATGGCGCCGACTATCATGACCTCGGGGATCGTGATCGGCCCGAGGAACGCGCCCCAGTCGTATCGCTGCCCCTCGATCAGCCCGAAGACGACCAGGAACAGGCCGACGGTCACAAGGAGCACGCCGATAACGTCAAGGCGGTGCTTGCGCCCGGGACGCACGTCGGGGACGATCCGCACGGTGCCGAGCATGGCGAGCACGCCAATCGGCACGTTGACGAAGAAGATCCAGCGCCAGCTCTCCTCGGTGACCAGGAGACCGCCGATGGTCGGGCCCGCCACCGTGGACAAGCCGATGACGCCGCCCCACACGCCCATCGCAGCGCCGCGCTTATCGGACGGGAAAATCGCCGAGATGATCGTCAGGGTCTGCGGAGTCAGCAGCGCGCCGCCAACACCTTGCACCACGCGCGCGGTGATGATCTCGCCCGAGTTCTGCGAGATCCCGCAGGCCACGGAGGCGAGCGTGAAGATCACGAGGCCTGCCATAAACAGGTTGCGCTGGCCGAAGGTGTCGCCTAGCCGTCCGGACAGGATCAGCAGCGCCGAATAGGCCAGCAGGTACGCATTCACCACCCAGACGATCTGGTCCAGCGTCGCGTGCAAGCCGCCGAGCATCGCCGGCAACGCCACGTTCACGATAGTCGTGTCAAGCATGATCATGAAGAAGCCGAGGCACAGCACTAGCAGCACCAGCCATGGGCTGGTCGTGCGCTCTCTGGTACTGGTCGCCACCATCATCTCCTTACGGGGCTATGTGAGCTGAGCACACCTCCGGCGCGCGCTCCAGCGACGCGTCGGCGGGGCCTATCATGAAAATGCGAGTCTTTACTTGTGTCTTTGAGAATACGAGTAGATGCTCGCATACGTCAACGCTGACCGATGGCGGTCGGAAGGGAGGCAGCATGCTGCGACAACGAGGACGATGGGCTTGACGTCTCGCCGCCAGGCGCGCGGTGAGCGCAGGGTCGCCCAGCTGCTGGACGCGGCGGCCGACGTGTTCGCGGAATCCGGATACGAGGCGACGACCACAAACGCCATCGCGGCGCGGGCGGGCGCGTCCCCGGGGACCCTCTACCAGTTCTTCCCGAACAAGGAAGCCATGGCGGACGCGCTGGCCGAACGTTACCTGCGCCAGCTCGGGGAGATCTTCGCGCCGGATATCAGCCAGCTCTCGGCGCCCGCGCTGGCCGATCACCTGGTCGACCCGCTGATGGAATTCAGCATCGCCAATCCTGGCTTCATGGCGCTGTTCGTCGGCCCCGCGGCACCTAGCAAGCTCGCCCCCTCGGCCCAGTACGTGTTCAAGGCGGTGCTCGCTCAGGTCGGCGAGCTGCTGGAGTCGTTCGCCCCGCAGGTGCCCGGCTCCCAGCGCGCCCGGTGCGCGCTTGTCACTGTCCAGGTGATCAAGGGGCTGCTGCCACTCGCCCTCGCGACGTCGGGCGCCGAGCGCACTGCCATGATCGGGGAGCTGAAGCAGCTCATGGCCGCCTATCTGGGGTCGCTGCGCCAGCAGACGGCCTAGCCGGGTCGCGTTCACGCGTACTCCTCGACCCGGGCTGGCCGCCATCGGCGATCGCCGAGAATGGCGGCAGCACCGCTCATGAGGAACTCGGCGACCTTAGCGGCGTCGCGGTTGCGCCAGTCCGCCAGCGGCGTTCCCCGGACCGCAAGGTTAAATGCGCCCATCGCGGGGCTGCTGCGGATCTGGAAGTTGAGCCGGTCGCCGGCCTCGCCGACCCGTGCACGCCGCAGCGTGTCGGTCAGGTACCAGCGGCACACCCGTGCCATCCGCGGGCCGCCGTCATGAGCGGCCTCCTCCTGCCCGGCCCCGTCCCACCCGGCGTAGCCGGAGGCCAGCTCCGCCCAGACCTCCGGGATGCTCTTGCGCAGGTACCGTCCCTCCAGCCAGGACACGTCCTCCGCCTGCAGCTCCGCGTGGCTCAGGTAGGTCTGGTAGAGCTTGTCCCCCCGGGCCGGGAACAGGACGCCACGACGCAGCACCTGCACCCGGCCGCCGAGTTCGAACAGGTCGCTGTCCGGTGCCGTTCCGAAGTCATCCAGCCCGGCCGCGGCCAGCATGTCCTTGACCAGCGCGCTGGTGGCCGCCTGCGGTGTGCACTGGTTGACCGATCCGGCGAGGACGAAATCGGCGCCCATCGCGAAGGCCGCGGCGACCGCCTGAGGTGTTCCCAGGCCCCCGCCCAACCCGACTCGGACAGCGGGCAGGTCGGACCGGCCCGGCCCGCCGCGCCCGTGCTGGGCATCGCGCAACGCGAGAATCGCAGGCAGCAGGGTCAGACCGCTGGAGTAACTCTCGGCGCAAATGTCGTCCGCCATCGCGACACGGGACGCGAGGACGCTCTCCTGCTCGGTGATCACCCCCCGCTCCCGCAACTGCCGGATCAGGGGCGGCGGCGGCGGAGCGAGGAACTGACGGGCAGTGTCCAGTCCGGATACCTTGGCGAGCAGGCGACGGGCCAGTAGCGGCCGACCGTCCGGCCCGGGCCGCAGTCCGGAGATCCGGTAGCGCACCAGGTCCGCGTCGATCGCAGTGAACCCCGCCGCTTCGGCGCACGGGACGCCGTGGCGCAGCAGCAGGTCGACCGTCCTGCCCGTCCTCGCCGGATCATGCGGGTCGGCGGTCAGGTTCGCTCCCCAGGGCGCGCCATCGCGCAGTTCCGCCAGCACCTGGAGGATGTCCTGTTCGGCGCGCTCGGGCCGCAGGTCGGCCAGGCCGAGGAAGGCAAGCACTCCCGCGCGTCCCAGGCAGACCACCAATTCTGGCGAGCTGATGCCCATCCGCATGCCACCCGCGACGTAGGCGAGCGATGCGCCATGATCGAGCAGGAACCGCAGGTCACCCAGGTCCTCGGGCGCGAGCGAGGCGGGAGTCGCGACGGGCTCGGGGCGCATCATCGGCGGCAATGACGGGGCGGGGGTCACGACGGGCTCGGGGCGCATCATCGGCGGCAGTGACGGGGCGGGGGTCGC
>Ga0210390_10000804_pt1 | contig 31924 bp, 29 predicted proteins | sample IncBWH11OmetaG_FD_161050 | JGI IMG/M metagenome (GOLD analysis project Ga0210390, IMG submission 161050) | Forest soil microbial communities from Barre Woods Harvard Forest LTER site, Petersham, Massachusetts, United States - Inc-BW-H-11-O ...
AGCGACTGGCGCGCGTCATCGATATCTGAGAGCCGCGAGCTAGGGCTTGCCGCCCATCCGCGACCACATCCACGCGACCAATGCGGCGTGCAGCGCGAAGTGCAGCCAATAGAAGAACGGGGCTTCGTACCGGTCGATCCATTGGGGAATCAGGCAGGGGGAGCCTTCCGGGCAGTACGTTGCCACCACTCGTTCCGCGTACAGCTCATAGGCGATGAAGAGCGTCAGCCCGACTGCGAGCAGCAATTCGAAGGTTTCGATGGAACCAATCTCTGCATGGCATTTTGTTCAGGTAAAATAGTGGCCATTTACGAGGGAGATAAACGGGAGCTCTCCCAGACTGGATCAACGGCCGAGGCGCACGTCCGCCAATCGGCCCTGTACCGGCTGTCTGGGTTTGATCCCGTGGTTCGGAGGCCCGGCGAAAAAAGCCCACGCGGAACGACTTGACACTAAGTTCAACTTACCATTACAGTTGAGACACCTCAGCGGGACACAAGTTACCAATGCCGGTCCGGTCGCATCTCTCGGGGGAGAATCGAAACGTGACCAAAAAAGAAATCGTAAAATCGATTTCCGAAGAGATTGGTCTGACGCAACTCAAGACCAAAGAAATCGTTCAGAAGACGTTCGACGCCATTATCGAGACCCTCGTTGCCGACCATCGGATCGAGCTACGCAACTTCGGCGTGTTCGAGGTCAAGAAGCGAGCGGCCCGCAAAGCGCGCAATCCGCGAACCGGCGAACGCGTGGATGTCGCGGAGAAATGGGTGGTTACGTTCAAACCCGGCAAGGAAATGGAAGAACGAGTTCGCCAGCTCGAAGAGGCCGCCGCTCAAGAAGCCGCCCGCGCAGCCGCAAATTCCTCCCCAACGCCAGAACCCGCACATCAGGCTTAACTTTTCTGCTTGAGCAACCGATCTAATAGAAATATGTCGAGTCAACGACCGGGACGAAACTCTAGTCGGTTACCCCAGAACAGAGAGTCGAAGTCCTAAAGCGTTGAAGCGACGACGGATCGAATCTCGGGAACCCGCACTCCCGTCCGACGACCCACCAGTTTCCCCGGTTCTCGGGGATAAGCCTCGACTGATCCTTTCGCCAAGTTTCTGTGGAGCCGAAAGCCCGGCCGTAAGCCGGGCGCGGACGAATTTCGCGCGCCGAGACGACTCGGCCGATGGAATTAATCCGTGGCGGAGGTGGAAGATGCGGAAGTTCGTGATCACCGCTTCAATCCTGGCTGCAGCGGCGGCGACTCAGGTCGGCTGCTTCGTGCCCATCTACTCGTCCCAACCGGACGTGCGGGCACGGGAGCTGATCTACCAGTCGGAAAACCTCCGGCACATCCCTGACGTCTGGGAACGGATTTGGGGATTGGACATGCCGGACGTTGAAACTCCGTACCGCACCCACGGTGGCGTGATTTAGTTCAGCTTCGGCTGATCGAACTGGTCCCATTGGGACGGCTTTGGCGCTGCGCGCCCGTCGTCCCCGCGTCGACTCTGCACTTCCGTCGCGATCCTTCACCACAAAAAGGTCTCTCTCCTCTGGCGGTTTGCCCAGCCCAGATCGGCTGATATGCTGACCCGCGGAGGATCCTCTTCGCGTGAGTCGCCTCGCCGTCAGGCTCAATCGCCTCGAACTCGCCAATCCCATTCTGGTTGCGTCCGGCACCTTCGGCTACGCGCGCGAGATGCAGGCGTTCGTCCCCTTTGCCAAGCTGGGGGGCGTCATTCCGAAGACGGTCACGCCGTTGCCGCGGTTGGGAAATCCGCCGCCGCGGACAGTCGAGACGGCTGCCGGCCTACTGAACTCGATCGGCCTCGATAACGACGGGCTCGACGCGTTCGTCGAAAAGCATCTCCCCTACTTGCTCGAATTGGGAACGGCGGTCCTCGTCAACATCGCCGGAGCGACCATCGACGAGTTCGTGGCCATGGCCGCGCGGCTCGATGCGTTTCCGCTAATCGCCGGCCTGGAACTCAACATCTCCTGCCCGAACGTGAGCGGCGGAGTTGATTTCGGCACCGACGCCAAGATGGCTGCGGACCTGGTGAAACGCGTGCGGGAAGCCTGCCGGTTCCCCATCGTTGCCAAGCTGACGCCGAACGTGACGCGGATCGTGTCCATCGCACAGGCCGTCGCCGACGCGGGCGCGGACGCCGTCTCGCTCGTGAACACGTTTCAGGGGCTGGCCGTCGATTGGCGGCGCCGGCGACCCATCCTGGGAGCCGGCATGGGCGGACTGAGCGGGCCGGCGATCAAACCGCTGGCACTGCGTTGCGTTTGGCAAGTCGCCCAGGGCGTGCCGGGGCTGCCGATCATTGGCGTCGGCGGGATTTCTTCGCTCGATGACGTGATGGAGTATCTCGTTTGCGGTGCCTCGGCCATCCAAGTGGGAACTGCCAATTTCTATGACCCCGGCGCTGCGCCACGATTGGTCGACGAACTCTCGAAGTTGGTCGAGGCGGAAGGCTGGCCCGACCTCAGTGCCGTGATCGGCACCCTGCGTCCGCCTGCCGACGTTCCGCCGGCGCATTAAAAGACGTTCAAGAGCCGCGCGAGAGTCCTGGTAAGTCGGGGAAACCTTGCTTGCCGCGCGGGTCGCAATTCGCGGCCCCCGGGCGATCTGGAGCGCCAAAAGGGGGAAGTTTCAACCGTTTTACCCCCCGTGCCGATAATGCCAAATGCACGGGTCCGACCGTATATCTCGCGCCTCTCTCGGTGGACCCGCGGACTGGTTTGAACGGGGGATGACGTGTCGGCGTTTCGCAAAAGCGTGAGTTCTTTGCGTGCGACCCGCTGTTCGGTCGCGCTCGCTGCTGCCTGTGTCGCGCTTTGGCTGCCGGGCTGCGCGTGGAGCGAGAAGATCAAGGTCGCGGGCGACGGGTCGCCCGAGTATCAGAATCTGCAGATCACTTACGATCTGGCATCAACACCCGATTTGCAGCGTCTCGACGAGCCCGCGCCGATCGTGCAAACCTCAAGCGTCGACTCGAAGACTGACTCGGCAACCGCTGCTCCGACAACGCGCCCCTGGACGAAGCGGCGCGTGCACCTCGAGCTGCAATATCCGTATCCGGGCGTGCATCCTGCCTTCGCGCGGGCCACGCTTCGCATTGTGTCGGACGTGAAGATCAGCAAACCGGTCCAGCCGCCGGCCGTCGTGGAGTGGAAGGACGCGTTCTCGGGAACGCCGGTCACCTACTCGCAACACAGCCCGTCCGGCATGTCGGCGCCTCAGCCGATGACGAAGCCGGAACCGATCGCGCCGCCCGCCAACCTGCCGCCGGAGGAGCAAGAGGAACTGGCCGCGACCGAAGAGGTGCTCTACATCGACCTGCCGAAAACGGAGATCGACGCCCTGCTCCGCGAACTGGCCAAAGAGGACTTCTTCAAGGCCCCCAGCAATCCCGACGGCCAATCGCACGTGTTGGTCGTGGTGAATAAGGGCCGCTGCGAAAAGGGCTGGTCACGCGACGAACAGCTCGATCGGCTTGTGGAACTGCTGCGACGACACGGCGCGCCTTTGCCGGCGACGGCGCTCGAAGCGAAAAAGTCCTGACGCCGCAAAAGTCGTGATGCGGCTGGGCAAGTGCGACTGTCAGAGCGTGCGGCCGAGCGCCGTGGCTACCTTGCGGCACTCTTCCATCACCTTGCCAAAGGCCGCCGGCGTGATCGACTGATCGCCATCGCTGAGGGCCGCATGCGGGTCCGGGTGGACCTCCAAAAGTAGCCCATCGCAGCCGACCGCCACGGCGGCCAGCGACATGGGCGAAATCAGCGAGGCGATGCCGGTCCCGTGGCTCGGATCGACGACGACCGGCAGGTGCGTTCGCTCGTGCAGATAGGGAACGGTGGCCAGCGGCAGCGTGAAGCGGGTGTGAGTCTCGAAGGTGCGGATGCCCCGCTCGCAGAGGACAACCTGGTTGTTGCCCTGGTCAAGCACGTATTCGGCGGCGAGCAAGAACTCGTCGATCGTGGCGGCCGGTCCGCGCTTGAGGAGCACCGGCTTCTTGGTCTCCCCGACCGCTTGCAGCAGGTGATAGTTCTGCATGTTGCGGGCGCCGATCTGCAGCACGTCGGCATACTGGCAGACCAGGTCGACGTGCTGGGGCGTCATCACCTCGGTGACGACGGCCAGGCCCGTCGCTTTGCGAGCGGCTGCCAGCATCTTCAGCCCCTCTTCCTTGAGTCCCTGGAACGAATAAGGGCTCGTGCGGGGCTTGAAGGCTCCGCCACGCAGGCCCTTAGCGCCGTACTTCTTGACGGCGATCGCGGACTCCATGATCTGTTCTTCGCTCTCAACCGAGCAGGGGCCGGCGATGATGCCGATCGAGCCGCAGCCAATCGCCAAATCGAGGGCCCGGACTTGCGTGGGCTCGGGCTTGGCTTCCCGGCTAGCCACCTTGTAAGGGGCAAGGATCGGAACCACCTTCTCGACCTCCTCGTACGAGGAAAGCACTTCGACGGCTCCATCCCGTTTCGCACCGATTGCCGCAATCACGGTCCGCTCCGTTCCGACCAGGACGTGCGCTTTCAGGCCCATCGATTCGACGCGTTTGACCATCCGCTGGACCATGTCCTTCGTTGCCGTACTCTTCATCACCACGATCATGGGCGGGCTTCCCGATGCAAATTGAAGGCCGAAGGACGGCGTTCGCGAACTGCTGAGACGTCGATCTCTGTTTGGCGATGCCTCAGGAACAAGAAAGCCCTGAAACCGACTGGGATTTCAGGGCCTTGGAGTGTTTTCTTTTATGGCTGGAATTAGTTGCCAACGTACTCCGAGAGCCCCGCCTCGCAGGCGCTAAACCAATAAAAGTGGAAGCGGGACATTTTCGTTCCAGTGGCTGGCTGATTACTTACCCGATGATAAACACCGCGCTTTGGGCGGTCAATCTTCCGCTTTCGTTCAAGTCCCCGCATTTGACGGACCCGGTCCGATTGGAGCGCGTCGCGCGGCTGTAGCGATTTTCCGGTCAATAAGTGGTCGACAATCGACCGGTTCACCGCGAAGCAGGTGCCGAAGCGCGCGCACGAGCCCTCATTCCATGCTCACGGTTGTCGTTGCGCTAGCCGCTTAACGGCCGAGGAACGACACAACCTGGCCGACGTCCACCGGCAAGCTGATGTCGGTCGCGCCGGGGAGTGACGTCACAATCGCCTTGAGGCTGGCCGGCTCGAAGGAAATCCAGTCGCAGCGGGACGCGGTGCCCGATTCGACCGCCGCTTGGTAAACGGCCTGCAAGTTCGGCCGGTTGCGAACGGTGATCACGTCGCCGGCATTCACGACGATCGACGGCGTGGCGACGGTGCGGCCGTTCACCTGAAAATGGCTGTGCACGATCCCCTGCCGAGCCTGGGGACGCGTGTGCACGAAGCCGGCGCGGCGTATCACATTGTCGAGCCGCCGTTCGCACAAGAGCATCAGCGTTTGCCCGGTGTTGCCCTTGGTCTTGCGGGCCAGCTCGAAGTAACGGCGGAGCTGGGCTTCGCGGATGCCGTAATAGTGTTTGATCTTCTGCTTTTCGGCGAAAGCGGCCCCGTAGGTCGAAAACTTCTTGCGCCGGCCGTACATGCCGGGCGGAGTTTCGCGACGCTCATAGGCGCGGACGGCCCCTGTGCTTTCGTAGACCATTGCGGCCAAGCGGCGGTTCACCCGCCCCTTCGGCCCCGTATGCCGACCCATGCCGACCTTCCTTCCCCGAATTCACCCGTCTCGAAAAGTTGCGAAACGCCAAATTTAGAGAGCCCCGGCCGCAGTTGCAAGGGCAGGACTGGGGTCAAAACGGCCGGCGGGAACTACAATCCTCGCCATGAACCTCATCGACACCCACGTCCACCTGGACGAAGAGGCGTTCCGCCCCGATCGTGACGAAGTCGTCGCCCGGGCCGCCGCGGCCGGCGTCGTCTCGATGATCACCATCGGAATCACTGCCGCCACCAGCCGTGCGGCCGTCGAACTAGCCCAGTCGTCCCCCTCGGTCTACGCCGCGGTTGCCATTCAGCCAAACTACGTCTCGCAAGCCGCCCCCGGTGACTGGGAACTGATTCAGGAACTGGCGACACAGCCCAAGGTCGTGGCCGTGGGCGAAACGGGCCTCGATCGCTATTGGGACTACGCCCCATTCGACCTGCAAGTCGAGTTCTTTGACAAGCATCTCGAGCTGGCGAAACGGCTCGATCTGCCGTTCATCGTCCACTGCCGGGAGGCCGAGAGCGACGTCGTCGCCCAATTGCGGCGGGCGGCCGGAGGGGGCCAATTGCGGGGCGTGATGCATTCGTTTGCGGGGGACGCCGAAACCGCCCGTGCGTGCCTCGAGCTGGGGATGTACATCTCGTTCGCCGGCATGGTGACCTTCAAAAAGAACGATGCCCTGCGAGGCGTCGCCGCCGAAGTGCCACTCGACCGGCTGCTGGTCGAGACCGACGCTCCCTATCTGGCGCCTACTCCCTTTCGCGGTAAGCGAAACGAGCCCGCGTACGTCCGGAACACGGCCGAGACCCTGGCCTCCGTCCGCAACCTGAGTCTCGACGAGATCGCCCGGGTCACGACCGAGAACGCCCGACGGCTGTTCGGTCTGCCAGAGCCACGAACGCAGTAAACAGTAAAGCGGTGTCTTTTGTCTTCCGGGATTCGATCTGCCGTCGCCGATCCCAAGTCACTTGGACTCGCCGCAGGCACGGGCGTTGCCTAGAATTCGTCGCTTGATAGCCCTGGTTTCCGAGTCAACTGTCGAGGGACTGTGCAATGCGGGTTTTAGCGCGACAGCCGATGCGATTTGCGATCGCTGGGATCGTCCTATTGTCGCTCGTCGGATTCGTGATCGTTCGCGCGGCCCTCGCGCAGGACACGCCTGCTTCGGAAGATGCCAAAGGCGACAGCGCGAAGGCGCAAGCGAAAGCCGTGGCAATGTCGCCCACGACCTACGTCGTGCCGCCCAACGCCACGGTGCCCGAGCTGCTGAAATTTATCTCCAGGATCGACGGCATGCGGCCGGAGCTCGATTCGGAGACTGACGTCGTCAAGTTCCTCACGATGTCCCGCACGGCGATTCTGAAAGCCTCCGAGAAAGTTCTGGCATCCCGGCCGAACGACGAGCAAGAAGTCAACGCGCTCAAAGCCAAGCTGCATGCGTACCAGGTTCTGATCATGGTGGGCACGCCTGACGCGGCCGCCAAGGGACTCAAGTTCGCCGAGGAACTCAAGCAGGACAAACGGCCCGAGCTGGCGGAGATTGCCGAGGGGGCTTGGTTCGATTTCAAGATGTCGACGGTGCCGGCGCTCGATGCCAAGGAACGCCGGGCGCTGGTCGACGCCGTCACGGCCGCGCTCCGCAAAAAGCCGCAGTCTTACGCCGAGCTCGCGGAAAATTTCGGCCGGATGCTCGAGGGCCTGGGTGACGGCGAGAATGCCGCGGCTGCCTACGGCAGCTTTGGTGAAGTGCTCAGCCAGAACCTGGACAAGAAAATTCGCGACTATGGCGAGATTCTCAAGAACGGAGCCGTCCGGCGCGCCCGCCTGCTAACCGGCGAACCGGTCAAGGTCGCGGGCAAGACGATCAACGGCAAGCCGTTTGATATCGCCCAGTACAAAGGGAAAGTCATCATCGTCGATTTCTGGGCGACTTGGTGCGGCCCGTGTCTGGCGGAACTTCCCAACCTCAAAAAGATCTACGAGAAGTATCACGATCGCGGACTGGAAATCGTCGGCGTCGACCTCGACAACGACGGCGACGCACTGGCCAAGTTCCTGAAGGACAACGACCTTCCCTGGACGATCCTGCACAATTCGGAGCCGAAGAAAACCGAGGACGAGAAACCGGGTTTCACCGATCCGAACGCGGAGCAATACGGGATCACCGGCATTCCCACGATCATCTTGATCGACCGGAAAGGCAAAGTGATTTCGCTCGACGCGCGGGGTGAGCAACTGGCCACGCTCGTCGACGGTTTAGTCGGCGGCGACGGCACTCTTCGGAAGTAGCCACACGCATTGGTCCGACGGAGCAGGTCTGAGGGTGGCACTGGCGGCTTGCCCGCCAGTGTGCCTTTGGGAAGCGGAGACCACTGGCGGACGAGCCGCCAGTGCCACCCCAATCGCTCGCGTCGGGCTTATTTCAGCCGGTCGAGCGAAGCGCCAGGCAGATCAGTCCGGCCAGAACGGCTGTTGTCGGGATCGTGAGCACCCAGGCCCAGACCACGGTCGCCACCACGCCCCAGCGAACGGCGGTGAGCCGCTTGATCGAGCCGACGCCGATGATCGCGCCCGTAATCGTGTGCGTGGTGCTCACCGGGATTCCGCCGAAGATCACCGCGATCAGCGTCAAGGCCGCCCCGGTTTCGGCGCAGAAGCCGTCCATCGGCCGCAGGTGAATGATCTTCTGCCCCATCGTCTTGACGATCCGCCAGCCGCCGAGCATCGTCCCCAAGCCCATCGCCAGGTAGCACGACAGCACGACTTCGGTCGGCACATCGGTCGGAGTCTTGAACGCTTTGCCCCCCTGGCTTGCGGCGATCAGCAGCACGAAGATGATGCCCATCGTCTTCTGCGCGTCGTTGCCGCCGTGCCCCAGGCTATAAAACGCGGCCGACACCAACTGGCCGCGGCGAAAGGTTTTTTCCACGCGGCTCGGGCTGGCCCGATGAAACAGCCACATCACGGTGAAGGCGATCAGAGCACCCAAAAGTCCGCCGATGACCGGCGAGAGGACGACGAAGGCGGCTACTTTGCCGATCCCGTCCCACTCGAGCGCGTGCCAGCCCCCCTTGGCGAATCCGGCTCCGATCAGACTGAACGTGAGCGCGTGCGACGAGCTGGTCGGCAACCCCAGGTACCAGGTGAAGAGATTCCACATGATGGCCGACATTAGGGTGGCCGCAATAACGCTGTTGTCGACCAGGCTGGGATCGATCAGCCCGGTCCCCACCGTCCGGGCGACGCGCAGATGAAAGATGGCGAAGGCCATAAAGTTGAAAAAGGCGGCCCAAACGACCGCCACTCCCGGGCTGAGCACGCGGGTCGAGACGACGGTCGCAATGGAGTTGGCCGCGTCATGGATGCCGTTTGTGAAGTCGAATACCAGGGCCAGCCCGGCCAAAAGCAAGACGACCCACGGCAGCGACAAATAGGGAACGGTCCCAAACTGCATTGTCGCCCAAAAATGCGGCACCGCTCGAGGCTCCTTGGAGGCTGGGGACCGGCCCTTTGACGATCGGAATGGGGCGCGGTTCCCAAATTCGTGGCTGGGTGATGGTAGCCGGGGCGGCGCGTCTTTGTCACGCTGGAGCAATTGGGGAAATCGCCCCCGCGACACAGCCCGACTCGTTTCGACGAGCCGTCGATTTGTGACGCCCTCGGCCGGAAAGTACGATTCGCCGTTCGATCATCGGCCCGCTGCGGCGCGCCTGCGGAGAGCTTTGGGTGCCTGGTACGCACGGACCGCTGTGGATCGCCGCGATCTATTCGGCCGCGGTGGTGCTGGCGTCACTGGCCGGCGGCTGGTTGCCGCTGATCATGCGGCTCACGCACACGCGCATGCAAGTGTCGATGAGCCTGTGCGGCGGGCTGATGTTGGGGATCGGCCTGCTGCACATGCTGCCGCACGCGTTTGCGGCTCTTGGCTCGCTCGATCAGGCCGTGCTTTGGATGCTGGCCGGCCTGTTGTCGATGTTCTTCCTGATCCGGGCCTTCCATTTTCACCAGCACGAGGCGGCGGTGCCGCCCCACGTCCACTCGGCCACTTGTGAGCCTCATTCGCACCATCCGCCCGGACAACTGAGCTGGGTGGGTGTGCTGCTGGGCCTGGGGATTCACACGCTGCTCGACGGCGTGGCCCTGGCCGCGGCCGTTGCGGCCGATGCGCAAGAGGGCCATGCCGGGCTGTGGGGCTTGGGCGTCTTTTTGGCGATCCTTCTGCACAAACCGCTCGACACGGTGCCGATCTCGATTTTGATGCGGACCCAGCACGCGCCCCGCCGGTTGCAGCATGCGGTAAACGTGGGGTTTGCCGCGCTTTGCCCGTTGGGGGTCGCGCTGTTCTTTCTTGGCTTCAGTCGATTTTCGGAATTTCAGATGTCGTTGGTCGGCTGTGCGCTGGCGTTCTCCGCGGGCGTGTTCGTCTGCATCTCGCTGGCCGACTTGCTGCCGGAGGTGGAGTTTCACACGCACGACCGCGTCAAGCTCTCGCTCGCCCTTTTGATTGGCGTGGGCGCGGCATATGCCATCGGCTACTTGGAGCCGGAGGGGGCGCACGAAGCGCACGCGCACGCGGCCGCCGGCGAAGCGCCGCCGTCACACTAGAGGCCGCCCCCGCTACTTCAGTTCTCGCAGCTTGATGTTCTTGAACCAGCAGGGCGAGCCGTGGTCTTGCAGGCCGATGTAGCCGTGCTTCGGGTGGTCTTTGTAGGCCACGTCGAACTTGTGCGGGGTGCCGTTGGGTCGCACGTTGGGCGCGGTGAACTGTGAGAGGTCAATCGAGTTGACCTGCTTGCCGTTGAGATCGACGGTGATATTCGGGCCGTCGCACTTGACCTCGATGTGGTTCCACTGGCCGGTCGGCTTGGTCGCGTCGACGAGCGCGGGCGACAAGTCATAGATCGCCCCGGTGGCGTGGTAACCCTCTTTGATCCCGTCGTCGATGGCCACCTCGATTCCGTTGTAGCCGACGTCCTTGTTCTTTCGCGGCGTGAGCGGATAGGTCCGCACGAAGATGCCGCTATTGCACAGGGAGGAGACTTTGAAGTCGCACTTCAGCTCGAAGTTCGAGAATTCCTTGTCGTATACGAGCATATAGGCGCCGCAGCGGTGCGGATTGATCGCCTCGTGATCGACGCCCCGGTTGCTGGGTTTGCCGTCGCTCCGCATCCAGCCGTCCAAACTTTTGCCATCGAAGAGCAGCGTCCACCCGGCACCCTTTTCCTCGGGAGTTAGCTCGTTGTCCTGGGCACGAGCGACCTGGGTCGAGACGCAGAGCGCAATACCGAGACTGGCGGCTAGCAGGCGCGACATGATCGGAACTCCCTGAATCCGGCGGAGCGAGACGGCCTTCCCACCACTGCTATCTACACATTCCGGATGCTTTGGTACAACCGTCGCGCGGACGAACGATGCCTAAAGTTCGGGGAGTCTCCCCATGATCCAGCAAGCCAGTTTGCTGCCGGTCGCATTGTTTCGGGGCGCATTGTTTCAGCGCGCCTTGTTGCCTGTTGCGCTGCTCTCGGTCGGGCTGCTGCCGGCGCTCTTCACCGGATGCCAAGATGCTTCGGTTCCGGTGCCGATCCTGGCCGCGGAGATCGGGGCGGCCAACACGGGCTCGACGGGTGACGACTGGCCCCGCTGGCGGGGACCCCACGGCGACGGCACCTGGAACGGCCCCAAGCTCTCCGAAAAGTGGCCGGCCGAACTGCCGCTGCGCTGGCACAAGCCGATCGGCGGCGGATATGCCGGCGTGATCGTCGCGGGCAATCGCGTGCTGGTGCCCGACCGCCAGACCCTCCCCTTCGAGAACGAACGCATCGTCTGCTATGACGCGCGGACCGGCGACGTCCGCTGGACGCACTCCGACAAGCTCACCTACGGTCACCTCGACTACGGGAACGGGCCCCGCGCGGCAGTGACCGTGTTCGACGGGCTGGTTTATACGCTCGGCGCCACCGGCGTGATGAATTGTCTCGACCTGACGAGCGGCGCCGTTCGCTGGTCGGCCAACCTGGTGAGCGACTTTGAAGGGCGGATGCCGACGTGGGGCTATGCCGCGTCACCCGTCATCTTTCGGGACACGGTGATTGTTCATCCCGGCTCGGCCAAGGGTGCGAGCGTCGTGGCCCTCAATCGTCGCACGGGAAAAAAGGTCTGGGCCAGCCTGTCGGATGAGGCCACATACGCCACACCAATCCTGATCGAGCACGCCGGCCGCGTGCAGCTGGTCTGCTGGACGCCGTCGCACATTCGCGGGCTCGACGCGGCGACCGGAGAGCCGCTGTGGGAGATTCCCTACGAAGTCACGTATGGTGTCTCGATCGCGACGCCGGTCTATCACGCGGGCATTCTTTTTGTCAGCGGCTATTGGGCGGGGGCCAAGGCGCTGCGTCTCGATGACGCCGGACGCACAGCGACGCTGGCCTGGGAAGATGAGCGGACGCTCCGCGGGCTCATGTCACAGCCGCTCTGCCGCGACGGTTATGGTTACCTGCTCGATAAGAACTTCGGTCTGACCTGCTTCGAGTTGTCGACAGGCAACAAGCTATGGACCGACGACCACCGCGTGACGCCGCGCGATTCCAACCCGCAGGCGACGCTGGTCTGGATTGGCGACAGCGATCGCGCGCTCTTGCTGAACGCGGCCGGCGAGCTGATCCTGGCGCGGCTCAATCCCAAAGGCTACACCGAGATCGCCCGCAGCAAGGTGATCGGCGACACGTGGGCCCACCCGGCCTACGCCGGCCGTTTCGTCTTTGCCCGGGACGATCGCGAGCTGGTCTGCCGCGAGCTGCCGGTCGCGGCGCCGGCACCCGAGCAGAAGTAGGCGCGGTCACCGCCGAAGACGAACGCTGAAAGCGAATGCTGAAGACCCTCGGGGGGCTCACGCCCCCCGCTTTCAGGTGAACCGAGCACGGCGCCGCGGCTGCTTTCCAACGCCAACGGGGCTGGCTATATTGCAAAATGTCACCCAGTGAAAAAGTCACCCATCAGCGCAGAATATCGCATATCTGTTGCTGACAGGACGTTCCCACCCGCCCCGCATTCCACCGGAGTTTCACACCGATGTCTAAGCTGTCACTTGCCGTCCGGTTTGCCGCGGCCTCCTCTCTGCTGCTCCTGTCGTCCGGCTCCCTCTTCGCGCGCGGCGGCCTGTCGAACCAGCAGTCCAAGCTACCTGAAGAAATGCACTGCAATTACCCTCCGAAGTCGGCGGCCGACAAGGACGGCTGGATTTCGCTCTTCAACGGCAAGGATCTGACGGGCTGGAAGCTCAGCGACAACAGCAAGATTCACGTCGAGGACGGCAAGATTATCTGCGAAGGCAATGCATCGCACGCCTTCACCGATTGGCAGTTCAAAAACTTCATCTTCGAGGCCGACGTGCAGACCCGTCCGCACGCCAACTCGGGCATCTACTTCCACACGCACTACCAGGCGAAGGGGTTTCCGAACACGGGCTACGAATCGCAGGTGAACGTGTCGCACCGCGACCCGGTGAAGACCGGCAGCCTCTATGAAGTCGTGAAACTCTACAAGACGCCGGCCAAGGACAACGAATGGTATAAGCAGACGATCATCGTCGAGGGCAAGCACGTCATCGTGAAGGTGAACGACGAGGTCGTCGTCGACTACACCGAAAAGCCCGAAGACGCCGCCAAGCGCCGGCAAAAGCTGAGCTGTGGCAGTTTCGCCCTGCAGGCCCACGATCCGCGCAGCGTCACCTGGTACAAGAACATCCGCGTGAAGCCGCTGGCCGACTAGAGCGAACGCAAATCCGGCAAATCCGAAGCACGAATGACCCTGGTCGTTCGTGCTTCGTGTTTTATACGGCCAGGGGTTGCTCGCGAGCCGCCGCTGATTCCCGGCGGCGAAACATCCGCGTGTTAAAGACCAGGTAGAGCACGCGCAGCACGAGGAGCGACATCACCATCGCTCCGATCACGCCGCCGATGACCACTGTCGCCAGCGGCCGCTGGACTTCCGCCCCCACTCCATCGCTGAGCGCCATGGGTAGGAAGCCGAGGCTGGCGACCAGCGTGGTCATCAGCACTGGGCGTAGACGCGTGATGGCGGCTTGAGTCACGGCCTCATCGAGGGACAGGCCGGCCTTCCTCAGCTGCCGGACGCATGACACCAGAATCATGTCGTCGAGCACGGCCACGCCGGACATGGCGATGAAGCCGACGGCGGCCGAGATCGAAAACGGCATGTCGCGGAGCCACAGGGCGAAGATGCCGCCCACCCAGGCGAACGGAATGCCGGTGAACACGCGGAGCGCGTCGAGCAAGTTGCCGTAGGTCAAATAGAGCAGCCCGAAGATCGAGATCAGCACCACCGGCACGACGATCGCCAGCCTCAACTGCGCACGCTCCAGGTTTTCGAATTGTCCGCCGAACTCGAGGCGATAGCGTCCGGCCGGCAGCGAAACTTTTTCGGCCAGCTCGCGCCGCGCATCGGCGACAAAGCTGCCCAGATCGCGGCCGCGGACGTTGGCGGTCACCGTCAGGCGGCGTTGTCCCCATTCGCGCGTGATGGTCGACGGCCCGCTGACCGTTTCGACCTTCGCCAGCCGCGAGAGGGGAATGCGTTCGCCGCTGGGAGTGGAAATGAGCAGAGACCCGATGGCCTCCGGGCTTTCACGGTAAACGTCGACGAGCCGCGCGGCCAAGGGAAAGCGGAGCTGCCCCTCCACCACCTCACCCAGGGGCTTGGCCCCCACCGATTCGACCACGTCGAGCACGGTTTTGGCCGAGATCCCGTACCGCGCCACCTGATCCCGATCGATCCGGATCTGCAGCATCGGCTGGCCGGTGAGTGGTTCGGCTGCGACGTCCGCCGCGCCGGGGATGCCCCGCAACACGGCTTCGATCTCAACCGCTTTCTTCACGAGAACGCCGAAGTCGTCGCCAAAGAGCTTCACGCCCAGGTCGGCGCGGACGCCGGAAACCATCTCGTTCATCCGCATCTCGATCGGCTGCGAATAAGCCAACCGCTGGCCGGGCATGTCGCGGAGCGTTTTGTCGAGCATCTCCGTGAACTCGGCCTGCGTGCGGGCCTTTTTCCACACGGTCCGCGGCTTGAGGGTGACGAAGATGTCGGTCAGCTCGACCCCCATCGGGTCGGTGGCGATCTCGGCCGTGCCGACTCGACTCCAGACGTGTTCCACTTCGTCGGGGAACTCGGCCAGGATCGCTCGTTCGATCTGCGTGTTGTAGCGGATCGACTCATTGAGATCGGTGCCGGCGAGACGCACGACGCCGATGGCGATCGCCCCTTCCGACAGCCGGGGCACGAACTCGGATCCCAAATTCGGCGCGATCATGCCGAAGGCCACGATCAACACGCAGGCGGCCAGCCCGATCACGGCCGGCTTGTGCGTCATGGCGAACCGCAGCACCGGATAGTGGATCGCGTGGGCGACCCGCATCAGCCACGGCTCGCGCTCGGCCGGCCGCCTGGGAAGCAGAAAGCTCGCCAGCACCGGCATCAGCGTGAGTGAGAGAACCATCGATCCGGCCAGCGCGAAGATCACGGTCAGTGCCATCGGCCGAAACAGTTTTCCCTCGATCCCCTCCAGCGTGAGGATCGGCAGGTAGACGATCATGATGATCAATTCGCCGAAGATCGTGGGCCGGCGAACTTCGACGGCCGCGTCGCGAATGATCTCGAGCCGACTTTTTCCGGCGGCGTCCGGCGCGGCCAGGCGTCGCACGCAGTTTTCGACGAGCACCACCGAGCTGTCGACGACCAGTCCGAAGTCGATCGCCCCCAGGCTCAGCAGGCTGGCCGCGATCCCGAACCGCAGCATTCCGCTGAAGGCGAACAGCATCGACAGCGGTATGGCCACGGCCACAATCAGCGCGGCCCGCAGGCTGCCCAGGAAGGCGAACAGCACGGCGACGACCAGCAGTCCCCCCTCGAACAAGTTCTTGCGCACCGTCTCGATCACGAAATCGACAAGCTCGGTGCGATCGTAAACGGGGACTACCTTCACGTTGGCCGGGAGGTGCGTCTCGATCGATTTCAAACGGTCCTTGAGCGCCCAGGTGACGGTGTGGCTGTTCTCGTTCATGAGCATGAAGCCCAGTCCGAGCACCGCCTCCCCGCGTCCGTCGACGGTTACCGCGCCGCGACGAATTTCGTGACCGACGGCCACGTCCGCCACGTCTCCCACGCGGATTGGCACGCCCGCCTTCGCTTTGACCACGATCTGCCGCAGCGAGTCGACACCGGTAGTGCGGCCCAAGCCTTGGACGAGCAGCAAGCCCCCTTCCCGGTTGATGCCGCCGCCGCCGACGTTGGCATTGTTCTTCTGGACCGCGTCGATGACCTCGTCGAGGGTCAGGTCGTGCTTGATCAGCCGCTCGGGATCGATGCGGATCTGGTACTGCTTCTGATAACCGCCCCAGCTGTTGATTTCAGCCACGCCCGGAACCGTCCGCAGCGCGGGCCGAATGACCCAGTCGTGCACGGTGCGCAGCTCATTGGGGCTGCCGCCGGCGCCGGTCACGACGTAATGAAAGACTTCGCCCAGCCCCGTGGCGACGGGCCCCATCTTCGGCCGAGCGACCGCGGCCGGCAGGTCGACCGATCCCAAGCGCTCGTTGATTAGCTGGCGGGCGAAATAGATGTCGGTGCCGTCGCGGAAAGTGGCCACGACCTGCGAGAAACCGAACTTCGACACGGAGCGGAGCTGTTCCACTCCGGGAAGGCCGCCCAGCCCCTGTTCGATCGGGCCGGTGATTTGCCGCTCGACCTCCTCGGGACCGAGGGCCGGCGCGATCGTGTTGATCTGCACCTGCACGGGCGTCGTGTCGGGGAAAGCGTCGACGTCGAGCCGTGTCAGCGAGACGACGCCGGCCGCCGCGGCCGCCGCCACCGCGAGCAGCACCAGCACGCGGTGCCGCAGTGAGAAATCAATAACGCGGCTCAAGAACATGTCGAGTCCAGTCGGGTCAGGCGACTACTCGCGTTCACTCCCCCAATCGTAGTTGAGCGCCGAAAATGTGCCTAGCCCCTGTTTTCACGCGGTGACGTTGGCCGATCGCTCATCCCGGGAAGAAACGGCCGGCATCGATTACCATGAGCACGACCCCCCCGAGAGGATGAATCCATGTCGAGGCAATCGCAGGTCCTCACTGATCTGACGGAAGAAATCTGGTTCGACGCTTTCGAGTTGCGCGGATCGGCCGAGCTCAAACTGCCCGGCGCTCGCGAATGGGCGATTCGCAAGCGGACACTGCGAGGCGGCCCGTCGGACCACGTGGACGTTGTCGATTTGGATAACGGACTACTCTCCGTCTCCATCGTGCCGACGCGCGGCATGGGTTTGTGGCGCGGCCGCTTCGCGAACCTGGAGATCGGCTGGAACTCACCGGTAAAGCGGCCGGTGAATCCGTCGTTCATCGACCTGCACGACCGTAACGGATTGGGGTGGCTGGCCGGATTTAACGAGCTCATGTGCCGTTGCGGACTGTCGTCAAACGGGCCGCCGGGCGTCGACGTGGTCGAGGCGGCCGGCAAACGCAACGAAACGCCCCTCACCTTGCACGGCAAGATTGCCAATACGCCCGCGCATCGAGTCGAGCTCGCGGCCGATTCGGCAGGCAACGGAATGCTCAGTGTCCGCGGCGAAGTGGACGAAGCCTCGATGTTCGGCACCGGACTTCGCCTCGTGACGACTTATGAGACCGCCCCCGGATCGAATCGCCTGACCATCCGCGACGAGGTTCGCAACCTGTCCGGACGGCCACTCGAGATGCAGTTGCTGTATCACACGAATTTCGGACCCCCATTCCTCGATGCCGGGGCCAAATTGGTGCTACCCGTCCGCCAGGCGGCCCCTCGCGATCCCCGCGCGGCCGAAGACTCCAAGACCTGGCAAACCTATCGCGGTCCGACGGCCGGCTACACCGAGCAGTGTTATTACGCCGAGCTGATCGGCGACGATCACGAGCAGACGACCGTCCTCTTGCGAAACGGGGCGGGCGACCGCGGCATCAGCGTCGAGTATGGCATTCGCTCGCTTCCATGCTTCACCGTCTGGAAGTGCACGCAGCCCGAGGCCGACGGCTACGTGACCGGCCTGGAGCCAGCCACCAATTATCCCAACCTCAAGACCTTCGAGCGCAAGCACGGCCGCGTGATCACGCTTGCTCCCGGACAGACCTACGCCACGCAACTCGCGTTGTCGGTCCACCCGACGGCGGCCGACGTTGCCGCTGTCGAGCAGCGAATCACCGACCTCCAGAACCGGGCCCACGCCATCGTGCACGATCAGCCGTTGGCCACGTTTTCGCCGACGACCTGATCGCCGTGACGGATCAGGTGAGGGCGGGGCGCGGAATCGCTTGACATCGGAGACAACTTGTCTACACTAGATAGACACGGTGTCTGCTTGCGGTGAGGAGTTGCTCTCGCTAGGCGACGCGAACCAAAGGCTGCTCGGACGATGGCGAAATCTGCTCCCCATGTGACGGATGCCGAATTCGCGGTGCTCGCCGCTCTGTGGGACGAAGCGGATCGCAGCGCCCGCGAGCTGACGGAGCGACTTTATCCCACGTGCACGCCCGCCGAAGTGGCGACGGTGCAGAAACTCGTGCAGAGACTCGAAAGGAAGGGCCTTGTCCGCCGCGATCGCTCAGAGCGCGTGCACCGTTTTTCAGCGGTTCTTCCCCGGACGCAGTTCGCCGGTCAGCAACTTTCCCAGTTGGCTGAAAAGCTCTCGGGCGGATCGTTGACGCCCTTGCTCGTGCACCTCGTCGAGAACAATCGGCTCAGCCGGCGCGAGCTGGATGAGCTGCGTGCGTTGCTTGCCTCTCGCAACAAGCCAAAGTGACCGAACGCGAGGTCGAAATGGGAGCGCTCATTCAGTTCGGGCTCGCAAACGCGGCCGCCGCGGCGGTGCTGGCGATTGGTGTCGCGCTCATCACGCGAGTCTGGCGGAATCCGCACCTTGCCCACGCGCTTTGGCTGATCGTGCTCCTGAGACTGGTCGCCCCGCCGCTGTTCCGGATCCCGGTTTCCTCTCCCGATTGGCTCGCACAGCGAACGCCGGCGGTTCAACCACAAACCGCGAATGAGGGCGAGCTTTCCGTTCCGCATCCTGTTGTGAACGAACGCGGAGCCGCGAATGTGACACGCGCCCCGGACCTAACTCTCACGGCGAAATACGCTGCAGCCGATACGTCGGTACGTCCAAGCGGGCGACGACTTGAGCCGGTCACGCCCACGCTCGCACCTTCAAACGCTGTGTCCTCTATCCCGTCGGCGGCCTCCACCGTGACACCGATTCATTTGATGGACGGGTTGGCTTATCTGATGGATGCGTTAGCCGCCATCTGGATCGCGGGCACTTTTCTCTACGTTGCTGTCACCGCAGTCCGGGTGAGGCGGTTTGCACGGGCAGCGCGACGATCCCAATCTCCCGCCCCGAACTGGCTCAAAGATGAGATCTTCAACATCGCCCAAAGAATCCGCCTGCTGCGGTCACCGCGACTGATGGTCGTCGAAGGGGCGTTGCCCCCGATGATCTGGTCCGGGTGCCGGCCGACGCTCTTGCTGCCGCGAGCAATTGTCGAGTCGATCGACCCCTCGCAGCGTCGACTGCTCCTGCTGCACGAACTGTTGCATCTCCGTCGCCGCGATCATCTCGTCCGCTGGTTCGTCGTCGCCGTGCTGGCCCTCTATTGGTGGAACCCAGCCGCCTGGTGGGCCGTTCGCCGGCTGCAGAACGCGGAAGAAGAATGCTGCGACGCGGACGTTCTCGCATTCCATCCGGATCAGTCCGAAGTTTACGGCGGGGCTTTGCTGGCCGTCTCGGAATTCGTCTCCTGCGGTTCTCTTCCGGCAGCGGCGGTCTCGATCGGCGTTGAGCGTAAAAATCATCTGAAATGGAGAATGACCATGATTCTCAAGGGATACGGCTGGCCAAAACTGACAAACACTCGCCTGGCCGCGGTGATCGGCTGCGGCGCGGTTACTCTCGGAGTCTCGTTGACGAACGCCGCGACTCAAGTCGAGCTTGTGCCGGAGGCCAAAGTGGCGACGAAAGCTGCACCGGAGGCGGCCGAATCGCCCAAGTTGGTCGCCGCGCCCCAGCCGAGTAAGCCCGCGCCATCGGTAATAGCGCGGCCATCCACGCCTCAACCTCGCGGCTTCTTGCATTACGCGCCGCTTGAGTTGCTGCCGAATGACGACGAGACACAAAAGGACTTGAAAGAGCGATACAACGCGGCCCTTCGCTCGCTGAAACTTCATGACTACCAGTACGACGTGAACCGCGGAACGTCTTTGGGAAATATGCTCACAGCCGCGAGGAGCCTGCTCGAAGCGAAGCTGGCGTTGGCCCAAACGCCAGAGGATCAAGTTCGGACCCGCCAGGACTATCTCGAATTCATCACGGCTTGCTGGAGGGAAGCAAAAGCCAGGCTCGACATCGGAGGCGCAGTTGGTTTCAGTCCGCTCGACGAAGCCCAGGCCCGCGAGGCCATGTTCGATGCAAAACTCAAGTTGGCGCAGGCTCGTCCGAAAGAGAAAGGCAAAGCACCAGAAACGACTCAGGCAATTTCGCCTGAGCCGGGCGGTTCTGCGGAAGTACAGCCGCCGGCCGTCACGAGCGGCGGTGTGACTGCAGCAACTGCATCCAACACGCGGCCGGCAATGTTGACGGCTAAACCGCTGGAACCAGCGACCGGCGATGACGAACTCCACAAGCTGCTCAAGGACCGCTACAACTCGGCCCTCAAGTCGCTGCAGGGTCACTATGAAAGGACCACCTTAGATACCAACGTGCCGATCACAACCGTGATTGTCGCGGCTCACACGCTTCTCGAGGCCGAGCTCGCCTTGGCGACGGCAAAGGAGACTGTCGGGATCTATGAGCGTTATTTGGAGTTCATGAAGTATTTTGACAATCTCGTCGAGACCAGACGGAAAAGTGGGAGCGTCGGATTCGGCGAGTTCAATGCTGTGCACGAGGCACGGTTGGAGGCCGAAATTAAGCTGCTGCAGACCCGAGCCGTTGCTTCGACGAATCCGCGAGCGGACACCAACGCTGGCGTGATTTCACACCTCGCGCTTCAATCGCTCGAGACTCGAATACGAATTGCCGAAGCCGAGGTGACCGCAGCCCGCGCCGCAGTCGAGCAGAGCCAGGCCGAACTGAAACGCGCCCTCGCCAGTCTCAAGTATCGCCAATCGCAGTTCGATCGCCTGCAGGCGTTACGGAAGCAACTTAGCGTCGCTCAAGATGCGATCGATGAAGCGACTCGCGCGCGGGACGAGGCTGCGGCCAGCGTCGACGCGGCGAAAGCGTCGATCCAGGCGGCCATTGCGCAAGTCGCGATCAAGGATGGCCAACTACAACAAGCGCGGCTCGAGCTCGACAATGCGAAAGCGGTCGGGGCCAAGTAGAATGCTCGGGACCAGCCGCTGGGCCCGCGACACGTAGCGTCTGTTTTCTCGGGCACTCGAGCGGCCCTATCATCCCGACCGCACTCGAATGCCAACTCTCAAAGGCGCCCTGCACACTCACACCACTTGCTCCGACGGCCAGCTCGAGCCGGAAGAGCTTGTGCGAGTTTATCGGGAGCTGGGCTTTCAGTTCGTGGCCATCACCGATCACGATCACCTCTTGCGTCGCGACTATTGGGACCGCCTGCCGACGGGCGATGCCGACTTTCTGGTCTTCAAGGGGGTCGAGCTGACGGTCTTCGAGCGGGGCTACGTGCACGTGGGCGAAATTCGTGGCGACAGCGAAACGCTGCGAATCTTCAATCACCCGTCGATTTACAACATGTCGGTCGAAAAAGTGATCGACGTGTTGGCCGCGATCGACAAACGCCTCGCGATCGATTGCGTCGAGGTCACGCACCACGGCCGCTACACGCCGCAATTCGACATCCCCGAGCTGGCCTATCCCAAGATCGTCTCCGACGACGCCCATTCGCGCGAAATGTGCGGCCGCGCCTGGGTCACGGTCGACTGTACGCTCGAGAAGGACACGATCCTGCGCGAAATCCGTGCAGGCCGGGCGACGAATTGGCTGCAAGGCAAGAGTCTGGGTGCTGCGGCCGCGTCGGTCGACGAAGCCGTCGATTGACTCGCTTGGCCGCCGTATGTTCCACTGGACCACCACGTCGGCCGCTCTGAGTTTCGAGACGAACTGAATCCCGATGCCCCCACGCGTCGCGATCTGCGCTGTCGCGCAATCGAAATATGTCCGCGATCGCTGGCAGGATCGCGTGCAGGGTATGTGTTGGGAAGTGGTGCAGCATGTCGTCCGGGCGACGGGCGTCGATCTGGCGGGGGAGGACGTCGGTGCGGTCGTCTCCAATTCGGACGATTTCTTCGATTGCCGCACGATCTCCGATAGCGCGATCACCGATGTCGTCGGCGCGCATTTCAAGTGCGAGGAGAAAGTCGCGCAGGATGGGGCGCAGGCCGTCTATTACGGCTATGCGAACGTGGCGTCCGGTTCGAGCGACGTCGTGCTAGTCGCCGGCCACTCCAAGGAGAGCCAGGTCGGCGACCGCAACCTGATCACGCACGCGGCGTTCGACCCGTTCTATACGCGACCCGTCGGGCTCGATTATCTCGCGGCGGCCGCCTTACAGGCCGACGCCTTTCTGCGGCGGTTCGGCATCACCGATGCTGATTTGGCGCGGCTCGTGTGCCAGCAGCGGGCGAAGGCGGCGCGGAACCCGCTCGCCAATGAACGCACACCGCTCTCGCCCGCGGACGTCGCGGCCAGCCCGATGCTCGCCGATCCGCTGCGGGAGGCGTATGTCTATCCACCCTCGGATGGCGCCGTCGCCATGATCCTGGCGAGCGAAGACCGCGCGCGGCACTTGACGGACAAGCCCGTGTGGATTACGGGCCTGGGTTCATCGATCGACAGCTTTTTTCTGGGCGACCGCGATTTGTCCGAGTCGGCCAGCCTGCGACAGGCCGCCGGCCGTGCCTACCGGATGGCGAACATCGGCCAGCCGCGGACCGCGTTCGACGTTTGCGAGTTGTCGGACCCGTACGCCCACCAGTTGCCGCTGTGGGCTTGGCAACTGGGACTTACCGAGGACCCCAGGCAGTGGCTGAGCGGCGATCTCGCGCGGTTTAATCCGTCCGGCGGCAGTCTCGCGGGCACGCCGCAGGTTGTTAGCGGTTTGGCTCGCACGGCCGAGGCCGTTTTGCAGTTGCGGAACGAAGCCGGCGAGCGACAGATTCCCGGGGCGAAGCGGGCGTTGGCTCACGGCACGACGGGGCCGGCCGGCCAGCAGCATTGTGTCGTGGTGTTGGAAACCTAGGAGACGCCGATGCCCCGCAAGACTCGTCCGGTGGCGATCGTCGGCGTCGGCCAGACGCGGCACTCGAGCCATCGCGAGGACGTCAACCAGCCCGAGCTGATCCACGAAGCGGTCCGCCGGGCGATCGACGATGCCGGAGTGTCGCTGGACGACATCGATGCCGTCGTCACCGGCAACATGGAGATGTTCGAGGGGACGCATCAGCCCGACATGTGGCAGGTGCTGGGAAACGGAGCGTGGGGCAAGCCGTGCCTGCGCGTGTCCACCGGCGGCACCACCGGCGCCACGGTGTTCGGTGCGGCTGACAATCTCGTCGCTTCCGGCCTGCACGACGTGGTGCTGGCCATCGGCTTCGAGAAGCAGCAAGAAGGCCACACGACCGGCGGCATCACGGCAATGGCCGACCCGCTCTGGGCGCGGCACCTGCAAACGGGCGCGCTCACCGGCATGGCCGCGCTCGAAGTGATCGACGAGTTCGGGCACGAGCGGGCGCGGCGGGCGGCCATGCGCTACCGCGTGATCATGGATCAGCACGCCGCCAAGAACCCAAACGCCCACCGCCGTTTCAACCTGTCGTTCGACATGATCGACGACCTGATGCAAAAATCGCCGCCGCTCGTGGGCGAATTGCGGCTGATTCACATGTGCTCGCAGTCGGACGGAGCGGGGGCGATGATTTTCGCCTCGGCCGAGCGGGCCGCGGCGATCAACCGACGGCCGCCCGTGTGGGTGCAGGACCACGTGACCGTCCATCGCGAGGAAACGCTCTCGCTCTCCGGCGTGCCCACCTACGACGCGCACGGGAAGCTGGAAACGACGACCCAGCGCCGCGCTGCCGAAATCCTCTTCGCCCGCAACGGCATCGCCCGCCCGTCAGAGGAGATCGACGTCTTCGAGATGTACGACCCCAGCGCCTGGTGGGGCTTGAGCTGGATCCGCGATTTCCTGCTGCTGGAAGGGGACGAACACCTCCAGATGGTCGAGCGCGGCGACATCGCCATCGAAGGCCGCTTCCCGATCAATCCCTCCGGCGGCGTCACGGCGACCAACCCGATCGGCGCCACCGCCCTGCTCCGTCCGCTCGAGGCGGCCCTGCAAATTCGCGGCGACGCGGGCGCCCACCAGGTGCCACGCACGGTGCGCAAAGCGCTGGCCTCGGGCTTCGGCGGAACGCTGTGGACCGTGCTGATGCTGTTGTCCAAGGAAAAACCGGACGCCTGATCAAACCGTGCGCCACCTGAACGAGAAACCGTGATGCCTCCCAAGCCGCTTTCCGAAGAACTCATTCACCGCGAGCACATGGCTCGTTTCCCGCAGCGCTGGTCGACCGGGCCGGTGATGGGCAAGTTCCTCAAGGCGCTCCGCGACGAGAAGCGGATCATGGCGAACGTCTGCCCGCGCTGCGGCCGCTCGCAGGTACCGCCGCGAGAAGTGTGCGCCGTCTGCCGAGTGGCCGCGACGCAGTTTGAAGAGGTCGGACCCGCCGGCACCCTCCGCAATTTCGACGTCGTCTATTACGCCAGCCCCGATCCGGTGACCGGCCAGAGCCGCGAAGTGCCTTACGCCACGGCCTACGTCGAGCTGGACGGCGCCAAAGGCGGGGCGACGTTCTGGCACGAGTTGCACGAGACGGACATGACCAAGCTAAGGCGCGGCCTCCGCGTGCGGGCTGTCTTCGAGGAGGACGGCAAGCGGACGGGTGCGATCACCGACATCAAGTACTTCGAGATCATCGAGGGGGAGGCGTGATGGCCGCCGAGTCCGACGCCTTTGTGGTGGAGGGGACGTTCGCCCTGCCCTACAACTACTTCGCGGGCCGCGTTGGCAGCACGTGGCTCGTGGCGTTGCGCGACGAGCAGAAAATCTACGGCGTGCGTCATCCCCAAACGGGCAAGGTCTTCGTCCCGCCGCGGCAGGTCGACGAAAAAGACTTCACGGACCTCACCGGCGATTGGGTCGAAGTCGGTCCCGAGGGGCGGGTCACCGGCTTCACCGTCATCCGTTATCGCGAGCCTTACCAGCCGCTGCCGGTGCCGTTTGGTCTCGCCCTGATTCAGCTCGACGGAGCCGATACGTCGATCGTGCACGTCGTGCGCGGTGAAGACTTGGGGCAACTGTCGGTCGGTCGGCGAGTCCGGGCCGTCTTTGCTCGCGAACGCAAAGCCACGATCCTCGACATTGCTCACTTCGCGCCCGTCTGACCGCCGGCGACTTGCTTGCGATCGCTGCTGCGACGTTCAAACGCAGATTTCGACCTCGCGAAATTTGAACGGCGTCCGCTCGAATTGGGCAGCGAGGTACTTGAGCGTCTTCCACCGCGTGGCGTGAGTGGGGCTCTCGTATTTCGGTTCTTCCTTGGGCAGATTGAGCAACAAGGTCTTTTGGATGAGCATCGCCCGAATCTTGCGGGTGCGAACTTCGCCGGCCGATTCGCTGGTCAGGCACATCACGTAGCGCGCCGTGGTGACGGGCAAGCCCATGTCGCGGCGGATCTGGCCTTCGGCGAACTTTTCGCCCACCTTGTTGAGGACGGAATTCAAGTAGTACCAGTAGTCGTGCTCGGGCAACTCCAAGAGGGGATCGTCAGCCGTGGTATGGCGAGCGGCGGCGACCAGGGTCGACACGGCAACAGAATTCAGAAAAACTTCCAGGCAGCTTTCCTCGGCGATCGTGCGAATCATCAGCGTGCCGTCGCGAATCTCGTTGAGCGAGATGTTCAAGCGGTCGAAAAACTCGCGTCGACCCCATTGGGCGCGCTCGCGGCGGCGGCCCAAAAACCAGCTGACTGCCGCAATGAGGGCGGCGTACAAGAACTTCGTCCAGTGGTCGTGCAGCGTGTCCCAGACGACGTTCAGAAACTCGCGAAGGTTGTGTTGCATCAGCCCAGCCTCCGCGATTCGCGGCGGTAAATGGCGGAGAGCAACTCGAAGAGAAATTCCTCGCGGTCGGCCGCGCTCGGAGACGGGGCGGCCAGCCGCTTGGCCAGTGGCTCGACCATGCGGTCCATCAGGATTGTGCGCTGCCGGTCGGTGAGCGTGGGCCAGCGGTCCAGGATCTGTTCGAGCGCCTCGACGTCGGTCGGCCGCGTGCGGTTCAGCATGGCAGAGTCGAAACGGAAGCGGCTCTCCGCGGCCTCGCGGGCGGTCAGCCGGGCCCGCAAATCGCCGATGCCGTCCTCGGTCTCGGCCACGACGAGCGTGCCGGACACCATGTCGCCGAAGCGCTGGCTGCGGCTGGAAAGCAGCGGCACGATCCAGAGCACGGGAATCTGGTCGACGAGGCGAAACACGTTGCGGACGAGAACGCTGCCCGCGTCGAGAGCGAAGCCGTCGGCTTTCACCACCCGCAGCCCGCAGGTCCGCTTACCGTACGTCTGGCCGCGGACGAACAGCTCACTCGCCGTGAAGTAGATCAAGCTGCCCAGCTGCATCGCCAGCATCCCGAACGCGAGACAAAACGCAGTGAACTCCTGCTGCGAAACCGGACTGCGGACCCCCAGTTTGCGCGACAGGCTGTCGACCGACACATCGGCGGCAGCGCCCAACACGAGCGCGGCGAACGAAATCCCGATCGCGACGAGGATCACGAAAAGGCAGTCGAGCGCCCAGGCGCAATACCGCGTGCCGAGTCCCGCCGTTCGATAGGCGATCTGGACGTTTTCCGGCGTCTCGAAGAGGACCTGGCTGGCCATCGTAATCTCGGAGCGGCAAACTAAAATGCTCGCGGCCGGATGTACAGCAAGCACCGAGCCGCTGGACGTCACGCGTGCGGTTCCGGTTTCGGCCGGTGTGCTGGTCTTCCTTGCAGCGAGAGTAACCATAATGGCCGACTTTGTGACACGCAATCGGCCGGATTGGGACGAATTGGAGCAGCTCTTGGCCCGCGGCCGCCGCTCCGTCGGACGACTTTCGCCGGAAGAGCTGAATCGTTTGGACGTGCTCTATCGTCGCGTGGCCGTGCACCTGGCACAGGTCCGCACGCGGACGCGCGACGAACGTCTGGCCGCGTATCTGAATCAACTCGCGGCAGCCGCGCACACCCTGATCTACTTGCCGCCGCGACAGGGACTCCTGAAGCGGATGGCCCTGTTCGCCGTGCTGGGTTTTGCCGAATGCGTGGCCCGCAACTGGCGGATGCACGCGATCTCGGCCGGACTGCTCGTGGCAGGGGCCGTGCTGGCTTACCACGCGGCGAGCAACGACGTGCTGGCGGCGTACGCCCTAGCGCTTCCCGGCGACGCGCGTTTGCCCGGCACGCCTCCCGAGCGGCTGCTGCAATACCTCCGTCAGGGGCGGGACCAGGAATCGGGTGGCAAGTCGTTCTCCGCGTCCTTCTTGTTTTCGCACAACCTCAAGGTGGGGCTCCTGTCGATGGGCTTGGGAGTGCTCGCTGGCGTGCCCACCGTCATCCTCACGCTCTACAACGGCATGATGGTGGGGACCTTTCTGTCGCTCTACTTCAAGGCCGGGCTGGGGGTCGAATTCTGCGCCTGGATCCTGCCGCACGGGATTACAGAGCTATCGGCGATCGTGCTGTGCGGCGGCGCGGGATTTGTATTGGCTCGCGCCGTGGTCAGCCCCGGACTGCAGTCGCGGGCCGAAGCGCTGGTCGACGCGGGAGCCGAAGCGGCACGCACGGCTGTTGGCATCGCCGGGATGCTCGCGATGGCCGCGTTCATCGAAAGTTTTGTGCGGCAGAGCCACCTGACAACCAACGAACGGTTCGTTTACGCCGGTCTGACGGGACTCTTTTGGACGGTCTATTTCGCTCAAGGCTTCCTGTGGCGAACGACACGCGACGATCCGTCGCTGGCTGAGGCGACAGCGAAAGCGACTTGAACAAAACGGATCGAAGAGGAAGAAGAGAAAAGGCACCGCCTTCTGCGTGCGCGGCTCTTAGGCGGCGGCCTGCTCGAAACTCTTTTGCATCAGCCGGCACAGGCCCGACCAGACGCGTTCGACGTCGAGTTCATCCATGCAGGCCAGATGCTTCTTGCCGCGATGGGGGCAACGCTTGCGATAGCTGGCCGCGCAGCTGACGCCGGTGGCCACCAGTTCGTGCTGGTTGCCCGGCGGGCCGGAGATCGTGGGGCTGGTGCAGGTGAAGATACCGACGACCGGCGTGCCCAGTCCGGCGGCCAACTGCATCGGGCCCGAATCGTTGGTCACGAGCACTCGCGATTGTTCGAGCACGGCCGCCAATTGTTTGAGACTCGTCTTGCCGGACAGGTCGATCACCCGCGCATTGGGTGCCAGTTGTCGCAATGTCTGAGTGAACTGGGCTGCGATTCCCTGCTCGTCGGGACCGCCGAGCACGACGGGCGACAGTCCAAATCGCCGCATGGCCTTGAAGGCGACGGCGGCGAATCGTTCGGCGGGCCAGCGTTTGGTTTTCCAACTCGCGCCCGGGTGCACAGCCAGTCCTGCTCCGGCCCTTGCAGTTCCGGCAAGCGGCGCGAGCTGACTGCTGGCCCATTCCCGATCGGCGCGGGAAATTCCCAGTCGCATTCCGGAGTTGAAATTCGTCAGTCCCAGCGCGTCGACGACGTGTCGGCTGCGAAGATGCGCGGGCACCGAGAGATCGGTCTCGGGAATCAAGAAGTGGCAACCCCAGAGCGAGCCTTCCCGCGCCGATTCCAAACCGACGCGCAGCGAGGCCCGCGTGGCCCAAAGCATCAGGCCGCTCCGCAAGAGCCCCTGCAGGTCGAACACCAGGTCGAATCTGCTGCGGCGCAAACGTGTCAGGAGCTTCTGCCAGTCGCCGAGCGAGCCGTGCCGCTCGAACGGAATGACTTCGTCCAGATCGGGGTGCCCTTCCAAGAGCGGCGCCAGCGAACGGCTGATCACCCAAGAAATTCGCGCTCGCGGAAAACGGCGGCGGAGCGCCGGCAGCACCGGCAGCGCTTGGACCACGTCCCCCAGCGCGCTCGGCTTGATCACGCAGATCCGCCGCGCGTCGACTTCCAGGAGCACAGCGGCAGTGTTGGGGTCGGTCATCGGCCGGCCTGGTCCTTGCGAGTCTTTCTCTGGCGAGTTTGGGACACGCGGTCCGCGGTTTTCGCGATCGGTTCCGAGGAGGGGAGGCGGATGATATCGCGGCTGATAAAAACGCGACAAGGGCAGGTTTGTACGGCAATTTTCCCAGCCGTTTGTGCCCGGAACCGGCCGCCGGCGAGGTCAACGGCCGTTCGCTTTGGCGTTTTGCACGCCCTATAATGAGCCTTATGTCCACGGAATTGATCGAAGAAAGCATCCCCGACGTCGGCCCCCGTTCCGTCGGCCTGGTCAGCACGCAGTCAGCCATCCTGTTTGCCCCGCCCCACGAGCTGACGCTGGCCAATTCGCGGCGGCTCGGGCCGATCACCGTCGCTTACGAAACGTACGGCACGCTTTCGCCCCAGCGCGACAACGCGATTTTCGTCTGCCACGCGCTCACCGGCGATGCGCACGCCGCCGGCTACCGCTCCAAGGAAGATCTGGCCGCGCGCAAAGCCGGCTGGTGGGACGGCTTCATCGGCCCCGGCAAAGGGCTCGACACCGACAAGTATTTTGTGATCTGCGCCAATGCGCTGGGCGGCTGCCAGGGAACGACCGGGCCCAGCAGCATTTGTCCGGAGACCGGCGAGCCGTGGGGGCCCGATTTTCCCGTCATTCAAATTCCGGACATCGTCGACGTCCATGCCGAGCTGGTTCGCTCGCTGGGCATCGAGCGGTTGCTGGCCGTGGTCGGTGGCAGTCTTGGCGGGATGCAGGTGCTCGAATGGGCGGCGCGCTATCCGGAGCGCCTCGCCGCTGCCGTCGTGCTCGCCTCCTGCCCGCGGATGTCGGCCCAGGGTATTGCCTTTAACGCGGTCGGCCGCAGCGCGATCTTCAACGATCCGAATTTCAACGACGGCCGCTACTACCGCGACAGTGGTCCCCGCGCGGGGCTGGCGCTCGCGCGGATGGTCGCCCACATCACTTACCTCTCGGAAGAATCGATCGAGCGAAAGTTCGGCCGCAAGCTGCAAGACGTCGAGGCATTGGCGTACGACCTGATCAAAGAGACTGAGTTCCAGGTCGAGAGCTACTTGAACTACCAGGGCCGCCGCTTCGTCGATCGGTTCGACGCGAATAGCTATCTGTATCTGACCAAGGCCATGGATTATTACGATCTGGCCCAGAGCTACGGATCGATCGAGAACGCGTTCGCCGCCTCGCAGGCCCGCTTCCTGTTCGTCTCCTACGACAGCGATTGGCTTTATCCGACGCGTCAAAGCAAGGAGGTCGTCGGCGCGCTGATCTCCGCCGGCAAGCACGTCTCGTTCATCGAATTGCATAGCGCCAAGGGGCACGACACCTTTTTAATCGAAGTCGAACAACTCGAGGCGCTGGCCCGCCCGTTCCTCGAACGGACGCTCGAAGTTCTTCGCCGGCCCGCGGCGTCTTAAGGATCCAGACGCGACCAGAGCCAAATTCCGCTGCGACCACCCATGAGGGACGATACGATTCCTACCTCCGAACTCGACAGCCGCTCCGCAAAAGGGACGCGACTGAAGAAATCGCGTCCAGCACGGGCCGGCTATTGCATGCCCGATCCAGCGGCGGCGCTCACCGACAAGGAGATCATGAAGCACGTCCCCGTCGGCAGCCGCGTGCTCGACCTGGGCTGCGGTGACGGGCGCTTGCTGGAAATCTTGCGGGACGTCCACCAGTGCCGCGTGCAGGGGATCGAGCTCGATCCGCAGGAATTCGTGGGCTGCGTCGACCGGGGCGTGCCGGTGATTCACGGCGACTTGGACCACGGTTTGCCGGAGTTCCCCGACGACTCGTTCGACTACGCCGTCCTCAGTCAGACGCTGCAGCAGCTGAAATATCCCAAGCGGGCGCTCGAGGAAATTCTCCGCGTCGCCCGGCGCGCGCTGGTGGTGGTTCCCAACTTCGGCTACTGGAGAGGCCGGCTCCAACACTTGCTGGGCGGCCGGGCCCCAGTGACGCAGGCGTTGCCCTACGAGTGGTGGAACACGCCCAATTTGCACTTCATGTCGATGTACGACTTCCGCGACCTGGTCGAGCGCCTGGGGATCCGCATCCTCAAGGAATTGCCCATTATCCGGGGACAGGCGGTCGATCGGGCCTGGGCCGCCAACCTGCGGGCCGAAAGCGCGCTGTACGTGCTCGAGCGCCCGGAATCCCGCGGAGCGAACCGCTCGTAGAAGCGCACGCAGTCTTGCCCTTGACCAATCGGTCGAGCAATTCGCACACACTTCGCGCGCCACGTTTCTCGAAAGCGGGCAGACTGGCGAAGGTTAAACTTCCGCCCTCCACGATCCTCCTGCTCCTGCCGGCGTTTCGACCCAATGACCCGGGAAACGACGTCGGATTTTCCGATAGTGACGGTTGTAGCGTGTGGTCCAGGCTCGAGGGGGGACCTGCGCGTGCCGCCGGCACTTCCGGCGTTCGACCGTTTGCCTGTCATGCGAAGCAAAGTCTGGACGAGTTTGTTGGCCGCGGCCTGGATCGCCGCCGGTTCTTCCGGCTGCTACTGGGACCAATACAACCATTCCGTGCGGCGGATGTGGGTCGACTACAACTCGTTCCTCGCGCCGTCCATCTCGTTCGAGCAAGTCGACCACCTGCCGTACTGGGCGCCGCAGGTCGGCTACTATCGCTGGATGTACGACAAGGATCCGGGACATCAACTCGCCGCGCTGGGGCCGGTCACGCCGCCGGCCAACTGCGTGCCTCAGATTGTTCCGCCGGGGGATAATCCGTTCGACTACCAAGTGGACTTCCCCAACGCGATTCCCCACCAAACCGATCCGTTGTGGGGCGAGAATCAACCCGAACCGATCAACGTGCTGCAGGTGCCGGCGGACGGCGCCAACCGGACGTCGCCCGCCGGGAAGAATCCGCAGCAACTATTGACGGTGCCG
>Ga0210390_10000805_pt1 | contig 31916 bp, 19 predicted proteins | sample IncBWH11OmetaG_FD_161050 | JGI IMG/M metagenome (GOLD analysis project Ga0210390, IMG submission 161050) | Forest soil microbial communities from Barre Woods Harvard Forest LTER site, Petersham, Massachusetts, United States - Inc-BW-H-11-O ...
ATGACACGGCTGCGTCGCCCGCTTCCACTTCGACTCTGTCGTTCGGAGCGTAGCACAGGCATGGCTAGCGCAGTTTCGCTGCGATGACCAGAAAATTGCAGCATTCGCACCTTTGTTACGGTAGCTTTACAGCAGCGGCTTCCCCGAGATCCTTGGCACCTGCACGATCTTGCAGCGCCAAATGAGTGGGCATCCGTTACTCCAGGAGCGTGAGGGTGGATGGGCATACAGGTTGCTCTGAATCACCGGACGGAATACCGGTACGACAAGGCAGTCACACTCGGGCCGCAGGTTATACGGTTGCGTCCTGCCCCGCATTGTCGAACGCCGATCCTCAGCTATTCGCTTAACGTCACTCCCGCCGAACATCTCCTCAATTGGCAGCTGGACGTTCACCACAATCATATGGCGCGCGTCTTTTTCCAAAACAAGGCGAACGAGTTTGTAGTTGAGGTGAACCTCGTTGCGGAGCTTTCGCCCTTCAATCCCTTCGATTTCTTTCTGGAACCAGGAGTCGAAGAGTATCCGTTCTTGTATGCGCCGGAGTTGGCCAAGGATTTAGAGCCCTATCGCTCGTCTGAACAGGCCGGTCCTCTCCTGCAGGTTTTTCTCGACAAGGTTTCCGCCGAAAAGCGCGGAACAATCGGCTTTCTGGTCGACCTGAATCGAAGGGTGCGAGACGAAATCGGCTATGTGACGCGGCTGGACCCAGGTGTCCAGACATGCGAGCAGACTCTTGAACAACGCATGGGATCCTGCCGCGACTCCTCGTGGCTGTTGGTGCAGATTCTTCGCCATCTGGGAATTGCCGCGCGCTTCGTCTCGGGGTACCTGATTCAGACGGCGGCAAACGAGCCGGCTCCGGACGATCCCAACAGTCCGCGAACCGACTCGGCGGATTTCCATGCCTGGGCAGAGGCTTTTTTGCCGGGCGCTGGTTGGATCGGGATGGATCCGACCTCAGGCCTGTTCGCCGGCGAGGGTCACATTCCGCTCGTCTGCTCGCCAAACGTTTCAAAGGCCGCGCCGATTGAGGGCACGGTCGAGCCGGCCAACGTGGAGTTCAACTACTCTATGTCCATTCGCCGCCTAAATGACACCCCACGGCCGTCAAGGCCTTTCAGCGATGAGGATTGGGCGCGCGTTGAACTGGTTGCGCATAGTGTGGACGCGGACCTGAAGGCGCAGGATGTGCGATTGACCATGGGCGGCGAGCCTACCTTCGTCGGCATCGACGAGTCGGAAAGCCCGCAATGGAACATCGATGCGCTGGGACCGATGAAGCGAACCCGCGGATTGGCGCTCATCCAATGCCTCCGTGAGAAGACAGCGCCCGGAGGGATGCTTCACTACGGACAGGGCAAATGGTATCCTGGCGAGCCGCTGCCGCGCTGGGCGCTGAGCTGCTTCTGGCGCAGCGACGGCGTCCCGGTCTGGGAGAATGTCGATCTCATAGCGCGAGAAGATCAGGACTACGATCAGCACCATGGCTTCGGCGCAGCCGATGCTCTCGAGTTTATGAAAGCGCTCACGCGCCGGCTGCAGGTGAGTGTCGAAAACGTGTTGCCTGCCTACAATGCCGAGGCCGAATCGCCGGAGCCTGCTGGCTACATTTTGCCGATTCGCCGCCGGCAGCCGGGTGACCGGTTGTGCTGGTCGAGCCAGCTGTGGTTTCCTCGCCCGGAGCGTCTGCTGCTGACGCCGGGGGATTCGCCCATCGGCTACCGCATATCGCCCGAGTCAATGCCCTGGGTGGTGCCGGACGAGATTCAATACGAGCATGAGGCTGCCCCATTCGCAGACTGGGCCAGGCTCCCGCCGCACCCGGCGCGGCGCATGGATCTCTTTGAGAAAATTCCCGGGGCCGACGCGCTGCCCGCACTCTCAAGCACCGCGGAAACGGCGACTGAGTTGATCCGGCCATCACTGTGCGTGCAGGCCCGAGGAGGACGCCTGCATGTGTTTCTGCCCTACGCATCCAAGCTCGCGGACTATCTCGAACTGCTCGCCGCCGTCGAGGATACCTGTCAGTATCTACAGAAGCCCGTTTGGTTGGAGGGCTATGCTCCGCCTTCAGACCCGCGGCTGCGATCGTTCAGCGTCACTCCCGATCCAGGCGTTCTCGAAGTAAACCTGCCGCCTGCCAGCAACTGGGATGAGCTCGAACAGATCAACACCGTACTCTTTGAGGAAGCGCGCCGTAACCGGTTGACCGCCGAGAAATTCGCCTACGACGGCGGCCATATCGCTACCGGCGGCGGGAGCCATATCGTGATCGGCGGAGCGACGGTCCTGGATAGCCCCTTTCTGCGCCGCCCGGATTTACTGCGCAGCTTGGTGACGTTCTGGCAGAACCATCCGTCGCTGTCGTATCTGTTTTCCGGCATGTATGTCGGTCCGACGAGCCAGTATCCGCGCGTAGACGAGGCGCGTATGGATGCCTTGTATGAGCTGGAGGTCGCATTCAGTCACTTGCCATCCAACGACTGCCCGCCGTGGATCCTGGATGGATTGTTCCGCAACCTGCTTGTCGATGTCACTGGAAACTCGCATCGCGCCGAATTTTGCATTGATAAGCTCTATCCGCCGGTAGGTCTCGGACTGCGTCTTGGCCTTCTCGAATTGCGCGCCTTCGAAATGGCTCCGCATGTCAGAATGGGACTCGTAGAGATGCTGCTCATTCGCTCTCTGGTTTCTATGTTTTGGAAACGGCCATTCCAAGGCAGCCTGGTCCGTTGGGGCACAACGCTCCATGACCGATTCATGCTGCCGCATTTTGTCAGATGCGACTTTTTCGATGTGCTCGACCAGCTGCGCGGGCACGGGCACAACTTCGAGGATCAGTGGTTTGCCGCACAACTGGAGTTTCGCTTTCCGAAGATCGGATCGATCGCGGCGGAGGGAGTCGAACTCGAGCTGCGCCATGCACTCGAACCCTGGAACGTGCTTGCGGAAGAGACGACCTCCGGCCGAACCGTTCGCACTGTGGACTCGTCGCTTGAACGGATAGAGGTGAAAGTGTCTGGACTCACGACGGAATCCCGCTACGTTGTCACATGCAATGGACGCAGGGTGCCGCTCCAGCCCACGGTTGCACCGGGCGAGGCGGTGGCAGCCGTACGGTTTCGCGCCCGACGGCTGTCGGCGGCGTTACATCCCACCATCCCCGTGCATGCCCCCCTGGTCTTCGATCTGATCGATCGCTGGAAAGAGCGATCGATTGGCCGATGTACCTACCATGCGGTACCGTCCGACAGCCGCATTTACACGGTCCGGCCAGCCAACGCAGCAGAGGCCGAAGGCCGACGTAGGGAACGCTTTCAAACGCCCACTCCTCCTCCTGGCCCGATGCCGACGCCTGTGGAAGAGACCAACCCAATCTATCCCATGACATTGGACCTGCGGGTGCCAGCGCCGGGCGAGAAGACCCACACCGAAAAGCCGGAGCTTTTCTCATGACTGTGGATCTTTATCAGAATCCGCTCCGCTTCGGAGTCGCCTATGACGAGCTGTCGGCTGATGGCGTGACTCCACGGCCGCACTGGAATCACCTGATGGAGTCGCTTCGGACCCTCGGCCCGGAAGAGCTGGAGCGGCGCTGGAGCCGCGCCGAGCGGCGCATCCGTGAGAACGGGATCACGTACAACATTTACAGCGATCCGCTTGGGGCCAATCGTCCCTGGAGAATCGATATCGTTCCGCTGCTGATTCCAGCGGATGAGTGGCGCTACATCGAAGGCGGCATCATTCAACGGGCCCGGTTGCTGAGCCAGCTTCTGGAAGATTTGTACGGACCACAGGATCTCGTGACACAAGGCCGCTTTCCTGCTGCTCTTCTTTACGCAAACCCGGCATTTCTTCGGCCGATGGTGGGCGTGCGCGTTCCGGCGCACAGCTATCTGCACATGCTGGCCGTCGATCTGGCGCGTTCGCGCGACGGCCAGTGGTGGGTGCTGGCCGATCGCACGCAGGCGCCTTCAGGCAGCGGCTACGCACTGGAGAACCGCACCATTGTCTCCGACGTTCTTCCGGATCTCTTCCGTACCTCGAACGTGTTGCGCCTCGCCCCCTTCTTTCGGGCACAGCGCGAAGCGCTCACCAGCCTGGCCGAGTGCAACAATCCGCGAATCGTATTGCTTACCCCCGGACCATACAACGAAACCTATTTCGAACATTCGTATATCGCGAAATACCTGGGATTCACCCTGGTCGAGGGGGCCGACCTGACGGTCCGCGACCGTCACGTATACCTGAAGACCGTTGACGGCCTGGAACAGGTGGATGTCATTTTACGCCGCGTGGACGACAGCTTTTGCGACCCTCTCGAGCTGCGTGGTGAATCGCTCCTAGGCGTGCCCGGCCTGGTCGACGCCATCGTGGCGGGAAACGTGAAAGTCGCGAACGCACTGGGGAGCGGGCTCATTGAGACGGCCGCAATAATGCCCTTTCTTCCCGGCCTCTCCACGCGCCTGCTTGGCGAGAAGCTCAAACTTCCTTCCGTCGCAACCTGGTGGTGCGGGCAGACGTATGCGCTCGATTGGGTGCTCGATCATCTCGATTCGGTAGTGGTGAAACCGGCCTTTCCGTCACGCGGAATGGAGCCGGTCTTCGGGGCCGAACTGCCGCAAACCGAAAAGAGCAAGTTTGCTGAGCAATTGCGAGCCCGCCCGCATGAGTACGTGGCGCAGGAACAGATCGCCTTGTCCACCGCGCCGGTGTGGGACAACGGATGCCTCAACTCACGCAGCGTGGTTCTGCGTACCTATGTGCTCAATACAGGTAACGGATGGATCGCGATTCCAGGAGGCTTGGTGCGGGTTGCCGAAGCGGAAGGGTCGGTCGTCTCGATGCAGCGAGGCGGGCATAGCAAGGATGCATGGGTTTTGTGGGATGGCCCCGTGGATACGTTCAGCATGCTGCGTCCGCGCAGTGAGCCGGTGGAGTTGCGCCGGGTCTCGCGGGTTGTGCCCAGCAGCGTGGCCGACAATGTTTACTGGCTGGGCCGATATGCCGAGCGGGCGGAAAACATTGCCCGAATCCTGCGCTCGATGATCCCTCGCGTGCGGCGCGCCGAGGAGGCGGAGCTTGCCTGCCTTCTCCGCCTGCATAGTTGTATGGAGTCGAGACACAGCAAGCTGCCTAAGGCCAAAGACAGGCGGCCGACTTCCCTTGACCTCGAACAGGAAATGATCTCGATGTTGACAGATGCCAAGCGGCCGGACAGCCTGACTTGCACTCTGGAAGAAGTGTCCCGGGTTGGAGGAAATGTTCGCGAGCGCTTGTCGGCCGATATGATGTTCCTCATCGGCCAACTGCGAGACTCGATTCAGATCGAGCATGGCACTCAGTTTCTCGAGTATCCGACGATGCTGACCGCTTGCCTGGAGCTGCTTTCAGCATTTTCCGGAATGGAGCGCGAAAACATCAATCGCGGATTAGGCTGGCTGTTCCTGAGCATCGGCCGCCGTCTGGAACGCGCGATCTATCTGACGCGGCAGCTACGCGAGATCACCACGCCGCTTGCCGAGCAGGACTGGTTGCTCCTGGAATGCCTGCTTGAGGTAGCGGACAGCTCTATGACCTATCGCACTCGCTACTACACGACTTTGCAACCGTTAGCTGTCCTGGATGTGCTCATGGCGGATGAGACGAATCCCCGATCTCTTGACTTTCAACTGAGCCACCTTTTGGAGCTCTACCAAAAACTTCCCCGGCTCCTGTCCGATGACTTGCAGGCGATGCGGGACGCGCTGACATTATTGCGCGGTTTCGACTTGCGGGAGTTGAAGTACCCGTTGCCAGGCGCCTCGGCGACGAACGGTTCCGATGGGCTCTCGCGGCTGGAGCGATTCCTCAGAGAACTGGAACGACTCCTGCCTTCGTGGTCGAATAACTTATCGAGCAGGTACTTCAGCCATGCTCGCACCTTGCCGATCACGATAGGCCAATGAATTACAGAATCGTTCACCGGACCACGTACAGATACAAGTATCCGGTCTCGGTCGGAAATCATGTGGCCTGCCTCACGCCGCGTCTGTTGCCGCACCAGCAGTTGACGCGGAGCGAATTGCACATTCAACCGACTCCGGCAACGCGCACTGAGCGGATGGATTATTTCGGGAACCTTCTCTGCTTTTTCACGGTGCAGGAGCCACACAAGGAATTAGTGGTGGAGGCGCGTAGCGAGGTTACGATGATGGGACACGCGCCGCCCTCGCCGCAGCAGTCGCTGCCTTGGGAAGAGGCAGCCAGATCGCTTCCCAACGATCAAAGTCCTGCGGGGCTTGATGCTTACCAGTTTGGATTTGAGTCGCCGCGCATCAGGGTACGGCCGGAGTTTGCGTCTTACGCTCTGCAGTCGTTTAGGCCTCGCCGTACGATGCCGGAGTCGCTTCTGGATCTGACCGCACGCATCCACAAGGACTTTCGCTTCGATGCAAAAGTGACAAACGTGCGGACGCCCACCGAAGTGGTCTTTCGGAAACGGCGGGGCGTGTGCCAGGATTTCGCGCACCTGCAGATCGCCTGCCTGCGCTCGGTGAATATCGCAGCGCGCTATGTGAGTGGATACCTTCGAACCTATCCGCCTCCTGGACAACCAAGGCTCGTGGGAGCCGATGCCTCCCATGCGTGGGTTTCCGCCTATTGTCCAGGAATCGGCTGGCTTGATATGGATCCCACGAACAACCTTGTCCCCTCGGACGGCCATGTGACGCTGGCCTGGGGGAGAGATTATGGCGACGTAAGTCCCCTGCGCGGCTTAATTCTCGGTGGTGGAGCTCATACTCTCAAAGTCGCTGTGGACATGGAGCCGCTCGATTCTTAGATTTCGGCAGATCCATTGCCAGGTGCGGTGCGGACCTGTCGGAACTTCTGTCTCGAGAAGCATCGGTGCCCCTATTGAAGGGTAGACTTGCAGAGATGCCACCCGTAAACCAGCAAGGTCAAGTCATTGCTTCATCCGAGCCCCCGACCGGTGGGGCTGTACGCCTTCATCGGACCCTGAAGCTTTGGAACCTCATCATCATCGGCATGGTGATCATCCAACCGACTGCGCCCATGGGAATTTACGGCGTCATCAGCAACAAGGCCCATGGTCACGTCGTCACCACGATTCTTATCGCCATGGTCGCCATGCTGTTTACGGCAATCAGCTACGGACGAATGGCGCGAGTCTATCCCAGCGCGGGTTCGGCTTACACCTACGTAGGCCAGGAGATGCATTCTGCCCTCGGCTATGTCGTTGGTTGGGGCATGGTGATGGATTATCTTTTGAATCCGCTGATCTGTACGGCTTTCTGCGCAAAGGCCGCGATGAATATTCTCCCCGGTATCTCTTATTATCTCTGGATAATTATCTTTGCAGCATTCTTTACGTGGGTGAATCTGCGTGGCATCAAGACGTCAGCGCGCTTGAATGAGGCGTTGTGCGGCGGCATGGTGCTTGTCGTTCTGCTGTTCCTTGCCAGTGTGATTCGCTCTGTGTGGCACGTTCAGCATGACCCCGGATTCTTCACCCATCCGTTCTACCAGCCGGATACCTTCCACCCGTCAGCCATCTTTGCCGGAACCTCCGTTGCCGTGCTTACCTACATCGGCTTCGACGCCGTGTCCACTCTTTCCGAGGAGGTTGAGAATCCACGCCGCAACATTCTTCTTGCCACCGTACTGGTGTGCCTGATCACCGGCCTGTTATCAGGACTCGAAGTCTATGCCGCACAACTTATCTGGGGATCGAAGCCATTCCCGAGCGATCAGGTCGAGTCGGCCTTCGCCCTTCTCTCGCGTCAGACCGGGGGCGCTATTCTCTTCCAGATCATCAACTTTACGCTGCTGGTGGCGAACATGGGTTCAGGTATGGGTTCGCAACTCGCCGCGGGGCGGCTCCTCTACGGCATGGGACGAGGGAATGCTCTGCCTAAGTCCTTCTTCGGTGCGATCGAACCTCGATACCGTGTTCCACGCAATAACGTTTTGATTGTCGGGGCTTTTGCGCTCGCTGGAGCCGGCATGCTTGAGTTCTTTGCCAGCAAGCTGGGCGGGGGCGCATACGAAATCGGCGCCGAGGCGCTCAATTTCGGCGCATTTATAGCCTTCATGGGCGTGAATGCCGCAGCCTTCGCTCACCATCTTCGGGGCGAGAAAAGCAGAAACCTCAGCGGCTTCATTGTTCCTGTTCTAGGATTCGTGATCTGTGCGTTCATCTGGGTTCATCTCAGCCGTCCGGCACTGCTTCTGGGGACAATCTGGATGGTCGCCGGCATCACTTACGGAGCGTTCCGAACACGCGGCTTCCGATCAGAACTGGTCACCTTTGAGATCCCTTCGGACGTGGCCTGACGAGCCACTATATAAGAAGTGATTCTTGACGCCTCCCCCTCCATCACCGCAGATCCAGATTGTTGGTGCCGGCGTGCAGCGTGCTTTCCTTGCCATTCCAGACGATTACTCCGGGAACTCCTTCAGGCATGATGACCGTGGCATTCAGAGCGCCTCCATTGCGGCGGTAATTCATGGTGATCTTCCCGCGCGGGTGAGGATAAGTGGCCTCAAGCTGTGTCAGAGGCCCGAGATGCGGGGCGATTCTCACCTTGGCGAAGCCCGGTGCGGCCGGCTCAACTCCCGCGACCAGCGTTAGGAGGTCGTAGATCGGATGGGCGCTCCAGGCGTGCGAGTCGGAGCGGGTATTGCCGGGGACTTCGGGCCAGGTGCTGAAGTGCAACGGCAGCAGTGCTCGCCACGGAGCGAGTGAATCGACATAGCGGTCGGCCATGCCCGCGTGGTCAAGGGTCCGTGCCAGGTAGAAGCGAAAATAGTAAGTGGCAGCAAGGACATCCCCCTCGTCGCGTCCAGGCTGGATCGTAAAAATGCGCTCGAGCAGCGCTCTCTGGGCGGACGCCGGAACCACGTCATATAGCACGGCGAGAATATTTGCCTGCTGGCTGAAGGCCGTCTTCTCAGGTGTGTCGGCGAGTAGCTGGCGCTTCTCGTCCCAGCACTTGCCGTAAAGACTGGCCCTCATTTCTTCTGCTCGCCCTTTATATTGCTGGGCAAAATATGCATTTCCCAGGGAAGACTCCAGTTCCGTTGCCTGGCCCAAAGCGCCCAGATATTCAAGCGAGGTTATGCACGACTCTCCCGATGGACCATAGGTTGGCAGGGTTTTACCTTCCGAGGTCCAGTCGATGAAACTCCACCATGGCAGCTTGCGCAGCAGGTGGTCCGGAGCCTCCTGCTGGACAAACCACGCAAGAACGGCGCGGGAACCGGGAAGTGCCTCCCGCACAAAGTCGGCGTCCGGGCGATACATCCAGTAATCGTGGAGCATGCCGATCCACAAAAGCGAAAACGGCGGAATGATCTGCGGCTGCGAGTTTGGATAACGGCTCTCGGTGATGCCCTCCGGCCGCCGTGACTCGTCGAACGCGCGAATGGCTTGACGCGCCAGCCGATCATCGCTGGTTACCGCATAGGAGATGAGCGCCTGGAGCCGGGTGTCGCCGATGTACTGGAGCTGTTCATAGTACGGCGTGTCCATGTAGGTTTCGTGCGCGTCCAGCGTGGCCGTTCGCCAGCTGATCTCCCAGATTTTCGCGAGCTCCGGGTCGGCCGAGCGGAAAGACGCCTGCTCCTGAAAGGGATACATGGTCGCGTGTGCCGCGATACTCCGAAGTGTCAACGGTTCGCTTCCGGTCGTGATATCGAGATCGAGATACCGCCAGGTCCGCCACCACAGCGTTTCAAAGATACGCTGCTGGCCTCCGTCGGGCAGAAATTCGTCCCTGACGCCGAGCGCGACGCGATCGCCGACTTCGTCGCGGTCGCCCTTCTGATGTTTACTGTCATACAGCGCTTCGGAATAGGTGATTCCGATGCGCGCGCCATTGCCGCCATCCACGGCGAGCGCAGGATAGGCGGTGATCAGCGTGCCACGGTCCAGCAGCACATGGACTTTGTTGTTTGCCGGAATCGTGACGGGCTGCGCCGGAAAACCCGCGGCTCCCTCCAGACCGCTGCGGACAACATGGCCCGGATCGGTCGCCTCATACGTCATGTGCGGCAGCGTGTCCGGCACCAGGCCCCACGGCGTGTCGCTGGTGGAGTCGGCATCGCGGGCGACCCCGGAGGAGGTGTTTTCGCGCATCGGCGAGGCCGCCTCGACCCAGACCCCGCGCGAGGCCGGTGTCTGCCAATCCCAGTCGTATTTGTCGCCATAGACGCGCTCGCCGGGACCACACGCAAAATACTCCCAGAAGCTGCCCGTCTCGCGTGGATAGGCCTCCTGCCCGCTTTCCACCTCAACTTGCCAACTCGGGCCCGTGTTGGCGACCGCCGCATCACCTTCGCCCTCAAGCAGGAACGCGGTGCGGTCGGAAATCTGTGCAATCGGGGCGTACACACCAAAATTCCAGACCGTCGCCGTGATCCGGTTTTCGCCCGCACATAGGTAGGGGGTGAGATCGAAGCTCTGATAGCGCCAATGATCCAGGTCGCCGCGGGCCGGCCCGTCCCCTGCGCGCTTTCCATTCACGTAAAGAACAAAGCGGTTGTCGCCGCTCACACGCACGATGAACTTCGCGGGCGCCGACGGCAGAGAGATCGTCCTCCTGAAATGAAGCACGATTGGTTCGCGCAACGGCGCGGAGGGGTGCGTAATCCAGTGGGCCTTCCATTCATACCGGGCGGATTGTCCGTTGGCCCAAGTTGAAAATGAAGCAACGCAAATAACCAGAGCGGCGATGGAGACGATACTAGCTTTTAACACCAGGGTGTCCTCAAAAGGGCCTTAGAAGTGTCGGAGCCTCATCTTATCTCAGGATTTCCCCCAAGGCTTTTCCCCCTTACTTTCCATAGGCGAGTGGAAAGCATAGATTAATCGTGAGTCAATGTGTGTCCCGGCTCGGCATTCCCACAGTAAAGGACATCACTCTTACCACGAGAGAGGAGGCAGGTGACCGTGGTCCCCGGTAAACCTATTCGCATCCTGAGCGTCGAGGATCATCCGGTTTTCCGGGAGGGACTCAGCACGATCATCGCCTCTCAGAAGGATATGCTTCTCGTTGCCCAGGCGGCCTCCGCGGCGGAAGCGATTGCAGGCTACCGCGCTCATCGGCCTGACGTCACACTCATGGACGTCCGACTCCAGGGCAGCAACGGCACAGATGCCCTGATTGCCATTCGCGAGGAGTTCCCGCACGCACGCATTGTCATGCTAACGACCTCGGACAGCGACGGGGAGATTCACCGCGCGCTGCGTGCAGGCGCTTCGGCCTACCTCTTGAAGAGCACGCCCAAGAGTGAACTTGTGACCGTGATCCGCTCCGTTCACGAGGGGCGGCGGCATGTTCCGCCCGAGGTCGCGGCACGCCTTGCCGAGCATCTGGGCGATGACGATCTCACGCCTCGCGAACTGGAGGTTCTCCGGCTCATCCGGGATGGCAACCGGAACAAGGAAATTGCCGGCCAATTGGCGATTTCGGAAACGACCGTCAACTTCCACATCAAGAATCTGGTGGACAAGCTTGGCGCCAATGACAGGACCCATGCCGTGACCATTGCCGTCCGCCGCGGACTACTTCCCATCTGACTCCAGAATGGAGACCTGTAGAGAAATACAGGGCGCTCACTGGAGAATTTGATGTTTCTGAAAATTAATAGGTCGGATATTGTTCGGAATGGAGCGTGATCGCCGCGAGCTTTCTTTCTTCGAGCTTCACGGGACGGCTTAACCAGATCGGCGGATCCAGTAAATGTATGGATATGAGGCAGGAACCGATCTGAGATTGAAAGATTGCACTCGTGAATGGCTATGCGCGAAGTTGGCGATAGCATCGCTCAGGATGTCACGGCCGGCCCAGATCTGTTGCCTGGTCCTGCTTTTCTTCTCCGGTCAGGCACACGCGCTCGACCCAAACCGGCAAATCTCACAATATGGCCATACGGCATGGCGAATCACCGATGGAGTGTTCGCCGGGATTCCGGACGCGATTACGCAGACGGCCGACGGTTATCTGTGGATTGGAACCAACACCGGCCTGGTGCGCTACGATGGCGTGCGTTTCGCGCCGTGGATTCCTCCGGACGGCATGCGGCTGCCCGACTACAGGATCTTTTCGCTGCTTGCAGCGAAAGACGGAAGCCTGTGGATCGGCACAGCGAAAGGCGTAGCGCACTGGAAAAACGGAAGCCTCACGAACTATCCGCGGCCTGAGGGACGCATCCATGCCTTTCTCGAAGACCCTGACGGATCGATATGGATCGTTCGCGAGCAGGTTCCGGATGGCACCGGGCCGCTTTGCAGGATATCTGGAAATGACTCGCACTGCTATGGGACTGCCGACGGCATTCCGCTTTCGACGGCCATGCACGTGGTGCGCGACAATCTCGGGAACCTCTGGATAGGCGGATATGAGGGACTTTGCCGCTGGAAACCCGGTGCCTCGGCGACGTACTTCGAGGAGACATCGCCCCAGTCCAGGGGACTTGTTGGGGTCGACGCGCTCGCTATCGGAAAAGATGGCGAGATATGGACGGGCATCGAGCAATTCACCAAAGGTCCGTCGATACAGAGACTCGTTCACGGAGCATGGCAGGGTTACGAACTGAGCCGTGCGCACGGAATTAACTCTTCCGCGCACGTACTTTTTTTTGACCGCGACCAGACGGTGTGGATCGGTGTTCCCGGCCAGGGCATCTACCATGTGCACGGCGACCATGAAGATCAGTTCGGACCCGAGGACGGATTATCCGGTGATGCACCCTCCGCTTTCTTCCAGGACCGCGAAGGCACGCTGTGGGTGGCGACGTCGAACGGCCTTGATGCCTTCCACGATCTTTCGGTCGTCAGCTATTCAGTGAGGGAGGGGCTGACATCGGCCAGCGCCAGCACGGTCTTCGCCGGGCGCGACGGCACTATCTGGATTGGCAATTGGAAGGCGCTGGATTTTCTGCGTGGGAGTACGTTCGGGGCGATTCGGGAGGGGCAGGGTCTTCCCGGGCGGGATGTTACGACGGTCTTTGAGGACCACACGGGCAGAATCTGGCTGGGCATCGATCAAGGGCTCTGGACTTACGACGGAAGCCAGATGAAGGCCGTCCTCAAGCCCGACGGCAGCCCGATGGGCATCGTTTTCTCCATCACCGAAGATACCGACCACGACATCTGGGTGCGCGCCACGCCGGGGCTGGTTAATGTTCGCGATACTCAGGTCCGCGAGATCGTTACAACGCCGCAGATTCTTACTGCATACATCATCGCGGCCGATCCGGCCGGCGGCATCTGGCTGGGCCTCGTCAATGGAGACCTGATCCGTTACAAGCATGGACAATTTGAGATCATTCCCGCGGGCCCGAACGCAACCCATCAGGTTCGCGATCTCCTGATCGAGCCCGATGGTTCGTTGTGGGGTACCACGCAGGACGAGCTCTTTCGCCTGAAAGACGGCCATCGGAGGATCTTCACTGCTCGCAATGGCCTGCCCTGCAATGGCACGTTCGGCCTTGTGAAGGATAGCCTCGACTCGCTCTGGCTTTCGACAGAGTGCGGATATGTGGCCATCCCCGACTCAGAACTGGAGAAATGGTGGAAGCAGTCCGATACTAAAGTGAGGCTGAGGCTCTTCGATGTCTTCGACGGGGCGCAGCCGGGGCTTACCTCGCTCAAACCGCAGGCTGTACGTTCACCCGATGGCCGCCTGTGGTTCGTCAACGCCAGTATTCTCCAGACGATTGACCCCAGTCACCTGGTCAGGAATGAGGTACCGCCGCCCGTCTATATTCGGCGAATCGTCGCCGACCGCAAAGAATATCTCCCCGAAGATCAGCTTCGTCTTCCGTCACTCACACGCGATCTGGAGATTGACTATGCGGCGCTCAGCTATGTAGTTCCGCAGCGGGTCCAATACCGCTACAAGCTTGATGGGCACGACCGCGTGTGGCAGGAACCCGGAAACCGCCGTCAGGCTTTTTACAGCGATCTTAACCCCGGGACGTATCAATTCCATGTGATCGCAAGCAACAACGACGGAGTCTGGAACGATGTCGGCGCGGCGTTGAACTTCACCGTTCCGCCCGCCTGGTATCAGACAAATTGGTTCCGACTTCTTTGTGCTGTATTCCTTGTCTTCATCGTCTGGGCTCTCTATCAACTGCGCGTACGGCGGATTGCAGCGACGCTCAGCGCCCGCTTCGACGAGCGACTGGCGGAACGCACCCGACTCGCGCGCGAACTCCACGACACGCTCATTCAAACCATCCAGGGGAGCAAAATGGTCGCCGACGACGCACTCGACGAGTCCGCCGACCCGGTCCGAATGCGCCGAGCCCTGGAGAGGCTGTCTGAATGGCTCGCGAAGGCCATGCAGGAAGGAAGAGAAGCGCTGAATTCCCTGCGCACATCCACCACGCGCAGGAATGACCTTGCCGAGGGGTTTCAGCGCGCAACGGAAGACTGCCAGGTTCCGGGCAGCTTGATGGATATTGCCGTCTCCGTCGAGGGCGACGCCAAGGAGCTACACCCCATCGTGCGCGATGAAGTCTACCGCATCGGTTATGAAGCCATTCGCAACGCCTTCCTCCACTCCGGGGGCAGCCGGCTGGACGTGAAGCTGGTCTACAATCATGACCTCGCTCTGCGCGTGCGCGACAATGGCCAGGGCATCAACCCGCAGATCGCGGCCAAAGGAAAAGCAGGCCACTACGGGCTCAAAGGAATGCAGGAACGGGCCGCGCGGATCGGCGGCAAGCTTGATTTTGTCAGCTCTGCAAATTCAGGCACCGAGGTCAGGCTGACCGTTCCAGGAAAGATTGTTTTCCGCGCGACCAACGCTTCTCGACAGACCCTGTTCACGAGAGTACGGGAATTTTTGGGATGGAATGGGCGAACTTCTGGCCTGGATTGATTTGCCCTGACTCCATCTTCAATGCTCACTTCGAGCTACACGTCACCTGCAGAAAAATGCAGGGACAATGCTGTTGTTCCTGGGGTGTTGCGAAATCTCGAACGACTCCATTGTTGTTGCAACAGGATTACGACGCACGTTCGAGCATGAGCACGACCTCGATCGCAGCGAAGGAGCGAGCATGTCTGAACTCGGAGTATCGCAAATCGAATTCGATCCGTGCGCACATCTGGGCAGTCTGTTTGAAACCTTGCAGTCTGATTCGTGGCATACGGACGACAATGGAGCGCCGCAAACGAACGGGCTTACCTCCGCGCCGGGTCAACTTGGCCCTGTTGTCAATCATCTGCGATTGGCCATTCAGCCGGCTCGCGCGCGACCCGAACATGCATGCAAGATTTTTCTCAATCATGTCGCCCTTGCGCTCCACGCATACTGTGCCCATGTCTATGGCGAGGCAAGGCTCGCCTCCCAGCAATGCGCGGCGGCCTGGCTCCGTGGCAGTTGCGCCGCGCCAAGGAGATGCTGATGGCGCATCTGGACTGCGACATTTCGCTGTCGGAGGTAGCAAGAGCGTGCAAGCTGTCGGTCAGCCACTTCGCTCGCGCCTTCCGACACACCACCGGTCAACCGCCGCATCGCTGGCTTACGTGTCGCCGCATAGAGAGGGCCAAGGATCTCTTGCGGCAATCCAGCGATCCGATGGCAGACATTGCACTCCGCTGCGGCTTCGCCGATCAGGCCTCTTTCATCCGGGCGTTCAAGCGTGTGGTCGGGCGGGTGGCGCCGGGTGAGCCGAGCCTAACGGCGTGCTCGGCGAATTCCTTACTTCGTCAGCTCTACGACTCCCGAGTCGCTCGCGATCAGAACCCTCTCCGCCATGTTAAGAAACAAGCCATGCTCTACGACTCCAACGATCTGCCGAATGGAGGCGGCGAGTTTGGCCGGATCGTCAATCTCACCGCACTTGCAATCGAGAATCAGATTTCCCTCGTCGGTGATGTAGTCGCCGCCGGTGTGGGCTTGTCGGACGATTGAGCTCAAGCCAAGCTGATCGAGTTTTCTTGCGACCAGCGGCGAAGCCATGGGAATCACTTCTACCGGCAAGGGAAACTTCCCGAGTTTACTAACCAGCTTGCTCGCGTCGGCCACGATGATGAAGCGCTTTGAGGCGCTCGCTACAATTTTTTCGCGCAGCAGCGCGCCGCCCCCACCCTTGATGAGCTCAAGCTGATGCGTGACTTCATCGGCACCATCAATCGCGACATCGATCTCGGCGCGAACATGGAAATCGATGATCGGAATAGAAAGCGAGGCGGCCAGCTCTTCACTTGCCTTCGATGAGGAAATGCCACGAATCTTCAGGCCCTGCTTCACTCGCTCGCCCAGCAGCTTGATGAAGTGCGTGGCCGTGGTGCCGGACCCCATCCCGACCACCATGCCATCTTCGACGAACTCCAGGCTCCTCTGGGCGGCTAGCTCTTTTGCTTTATCAACGGATTCCATAGGAGCCATCTTAGCAACGATCTGAGAAGTCCGGCGCGGTTCAAACTACCCGTGTCACGCCGTGGTCAGTTTCCCTGAGAACAACACCGTCAGGCCAGTGAGCGATCTGCGGCATGGCTGCCTCCTCTCTAGCTGGCAGCGAGAAGTCTCGGCTCTGTGTCTACCGACAATTCAGCGAGCGCTTTGATCGTCGTCTGACGAAAGATATGTTGCGGATTGTCGTTGAACTGATCCGCCTCTTCCAGCATTTGAATCCAAAGGGCGCCTGCTTCCTCCACTTGTTCCGTTCCAGCGATTTCGGATACTGCGAGCAGAAACGCCCCAAGCTCCCGTTCCGCTGTGCTCATCATCTGCGCTAACGAAACGGCCATCATTTGTCCTCCTAGTTGGCTGTGCTGCCCATGTGAATAAAAGTAATTCGAAGTCAGGACGACTGGGTTTTCGAAGCAAGATTAGAGTACGAGTTCCGGCGCAAAGACATCTTGGCGAAAACCGCTAAAATTTGCCTTTTCTTGCTGAAAAAGCACGCAGTGTTGTGAGTAAGACTATCGTGAACCGTATTCGGTATGCGCACACGAACAATCTTGTGGAGAATTTATTGCGATTTTGTTACGAATGATCACGTCTTGACTTTGAATTGGCGAGCATCTGAGCATGAATTCCGCGCCTGCCCTCCACGCCTGCACTCAGACCAGACAACGGCGCGCCGCCGTTTTCGCATGCATGCTGCTGCTATCACTCGTACCAGCGGCCCTTGGCCAGAATTCTGACCAACTCGCCGCGCTGCACAACGCCTTTGCACAGCCGCCCGACGACAGCCGGATCATGATGCGGTGGTGGTGGTTTGGACCTGCCGTTACCAAACCCGAACTGCAGCGCGAACTTGAACAGATGAAGGCCGCCGGCATCGGCGGCTTCGAGATTGCGACGCTCTATGCGCAGGCCCTGGACGATCCGTCTACTGGGTTCCTCAATCTCTCTTACCTCTCTGATGAACACATCGACGATCTGCGCTTCGTGGCCGAAGAGGCCCGGCGTCTCGGCCTGCGTGTGGACATCACGCTCGGCAGCGGATGGCCATTCGGCGGTCCGAGCATTCCCGTCACACAGGCTGCAGGCGAGCTCCGAGCCGAGCTTGTAACTATTCCTCCAGGTTCGACTTCTGTCGCAGTTCCATATGTAGATACTGGAGAGCGGTTGCTGGCGGCCTTTCTCGTGCCGGGCTCGAGCTCCGACGTGAAGCTGCAGCAAGCCGCTCAAGCATCCGATATCCACGACGGACGTTTGTTCTTGCCCAAGAGTTCTAACCCGCCTGAAACCGCTCTCTTCTTTATTTCCAGCCGCACCGGCATGGTCGTCAAGCGCCCTGCCGTGGGCGCAGCGGGATTCGTGCTCGATCATTACGATCGGCGAGCGATCGAGACGCATCTCCATGCCGTGGGGGATCGCCTGCTCGAAGCCTTTGGCACGCAGCCTCCGTATGCCGTCTTCAGCGACAGCCTCGAAGACTACGGCTCAGACTGGACGCCCGATCTGCTCGACGAATTCCATCGCCGCCGGGGTTACGACCTGAAACCATACCTCCCCGCGCTGATCGGCGACATCGGCCCGAACACAGCTGCGATCCGCCGTGACTGGGGTAGAACCCTGACCGAGCTCGCCAACGAAAATTTTCTTCAGCCGACACGTGCGTGGGCTCAGCAGCATCACACGCTTCTCCGCTCGCAAACCTACGGCTATCCGCCCGTAACTCTTTCGAGCAATCAATTCGAAGACCTGCCCGAAGGAGAGGGCAAGGCAACATTGATGATGTGGCGCGAGTTCTCTGACACGCGCTGGGCTGCATCCGCGGGGCATCTCTTCAACCACCCCGTCATCTCCGCAGAGACCTGGACGTGGCTACACTCGCCGGCCTTTCGCGCTACTCCGCTCGATATGAAGGCGGAAGCGGATCTGCATTTTCTGCAAGGGATCAATCAACTGGTGGGCCACGGCTGGCCGTATTCGCCGCAGGTCGCGGGCGAGCCAGGCTGGCGCATGTATGCCGCGGCAGCGCTGAACGCGCACAATCCGTGGTTTCCTGTTATGCCCGATCTTACGAAATATCTGCAGCGAGTGAGCTTCGCGCTGCGTCAGGGAAAGCCCGCGAACGATGTCGCTCTGCTGCTACCCAATGACGATGTATGGGCTTCGTTCACGGCGCGCCAGCAGAAAAACAAGCCTGCGACCTCTGCCGCCGGATTCGATGAGACTGGCTCCAACGTGACCATCGACGAATCCATGGGGAAGTTTCTCGGTAAAGAAGTCATCGGTCAGGTTCTGGATGCCGGCTTCAACCTCGACTTCATCGACCCGGATGCGATCGACAGTCTCGGCATCCCCTACAAGGCCCTTATCCTTCCCGGAGTCGATCGTCTACCACTGGAAACCTACGCGAAGATCTTCGAATTCGCGCAGCGCGGAGGCATTGTGATCGCGACTCGACGAATGCCCTCTACTGCACCTGGGTTAACGAACGCCAAGCAGGACTCCGCTCATATCCAGGGGATTTCGCACACACTCTTCAGCAGCAGTCTCAAAACAGCGCAATTTGTCGAGAACGAGCATCAACTGGGTACGACGCTTGCGGACCATCTGGCCCCCGATTTTACGATTTCGCCGAAAACCCCCGAGATCGGCTTCATCCATCGAAAGCTGCCGGAAGGCGATCTCTACTTTGTTGCGAACACTGACAATCATCCGCAGCATGTTTCCGCGAAGTTTCGTGCGACTGCGAAACACGCAGAGTTCTGGGATCCATTCTCCGGAAAGATTTCCGCCATATCCGATCCTACAAATATGCAGCTTGAGCTGCAGCCGTATGAATCGCGGCTGATCTTTTTTTCTGACCAGGCATTACCCTCGCAGCCCACGCGATCTACGGGAAAGGCAACCGAAGTCGATCTCTCGCACGGCTGGCAAGTCACGTTCGCAAACAATGGACAGACGATCGACATGCAGGATCTCCGTCCCTGGACAGAAGGTTCGCGTCTTCTTTACTACTCGGGCCTCGCCACCTACGAGAAGAGCTTCGATCTGCCACCGGCATACTCATCTCCCGGAGCGACCGTCGTTCTCGACTTCGGGCCTGGCACGCCCGTAGAGAAGCCATCGCCACTTGGAGATCACAGCATGCGTGCCTATCTCGAAAGCCCGGTGCGCGAAGCCGGCCAGGTTTACCTGAATGGCCAACTCGCCGGATCAGTCTGGCGGCCGCCATATCAGGTCGATCTCACGCCATTCCTGAAGCACGGAAAAAATATTCTTCGTATCACGGTTGGAAACACCGCAATCAATGAAATGGCTGGACGCGCGCTGCCGAACTACCGCCTGCTTTGGGACCGCTACGGCATGCTCTTTGTTCCTCAGGATATGCAGAACCTCCAGCCACTGTCGTCAGGCATCATCGGACGCGTCACACTGATCGAAACCAGCCCGGCACAGTAATGGAGAAAGAAATATGCATCGAGTCGCATTCCTTTTACACCTGAATAAAGACGCGGGACCAACCTACGATTGAGCCCACCTTACGGTATGGCCGGAGATGCTCGACCTGTTGAAGCGGGCCGGAATCTGGGAATATTCCATCTTTCGCCGAGACGAGCTTTTGTTCCTCATCATGCACGTCGAAGACTTCGACGCAACATGGGCGATGATCGAGAATGACCCCGTCAACCTGCACTGGCAGCAGGCGATGTCCGTTTACTTCGCGCCTATCAACGAGCTTCGCCCTGACGAGCGCTTGCCTATGATGGAATGAGTCTTCTATCTACCCTAGACAGCGCGTTTACGGGTTCGTTGTAACCGAGAACGAATACGAACCTGGCGGAAGCACGTACGTTATTTCGCCCCGCGTCTCACCAACTGTATGCACTCTCTTGCTCTTGGCAATCGAAACTCCGTCGAGAGAGAACGCCGTCACCTGGCTACTGGTTAACGGCAGCTGGGCCGTGGTATTGGGTGGAATCTTCACATTCCATACCGCGGTTGACCCCTTCGCCGACCAGGCCGATCGTATCTCTCCATACCGCGAGTCATACGAGAACTGAAGACTGCCCAGGTGAGCATCGAAGTTCGGATGCAGATAGATGGTGTGATAGCCCACATCCGTATCGACTGCGTCCACTCCGGCGGCATAGCGGTAAATCCAGTCGGCGACCGCTCCGTAAGCATAATGATTGTACGAGTTCATGCTTGGATCCCCGCGCATCTGATCGCCGTTCCAGCGTTCCCACATCGTTGTCGCCCCATGGCCCACCATGTAGCCCCATGAAGGATACTGCGTATTCAACAACAGGCGGTAAGCCATATCGGCGTGACCGGTATCGACGAGTTCGGCAAGCAGGTAAGGCGTTCCCAGAAAGCCCGTTCCCAGCTTCCAGCAATTGTCGCGAATTTTCGCAACCAGCTTGTCGCCCACGGCCTTTCGCAACGAATCGGGAACCAGCCCCATGTGCAAAGCCAGCACATAACCGGTTTGTGTATCTGGACTATTACTCATCGCACTTAAGTTATTGTTCTGCCGAAAAGGCGAGGGACTGTTATCGGCTCCCTCCACCATTCCATCCGGATGCACGAAGGCTGCAATGAAGGCTGCCTTGATCTTCTCGAATAAGTCGGCATACCTCTGCTCATCGTCGGTCTTACGAAGAGCGTGCGCCATCCGCTTCATCAAAGTGACGTCATAAGCCCAATAGGCCGTCGCTATCAGCGTCTGCTTTGTCTTACCCTCGGGCGAGAGCCAGTCCCCGAAGGGGATTCCGGACTGCTTCCAGATGGAGTCGGGACTTTCCGCCTGGATCGCCGAGAGGTATTTCTCCATCGCATCCCAGTTCTGTTCGATGATGCGTGTATCTCCCGATTGCAACCATGCGGTCCACGGAATGATGACTCCGGCATCGCTCCATCCCGCGCCGTAGCCCGGATTGGGCTTGGAAGTCCCAGGCGCGAAGATCCCATACATCGGCGTGCCGACCTGCGTGCCACGAATATCGCCGGCAAACTTCTTCGAGAACTGCGTCACATCCATGTTGTAGGACGCAGTTCGCCAGAACACCTGCGCGTCCGCTGTCCAGCCCAGCCGCTCATCGCGCTGCGGGCAGTCTGTCGGCACGCCGACAAAATTCGCCCGCTGCCCCCACAGGATGTTGCTCCATAACTGGTTGATCATCGTGCTGCCTGTGTGAAGTTGTACGGAAAATGGAGCATCCGTATGGAAGACGATCGCCGTCACGGCTCCGATCTCGGGCTCGGACTTAAGTCCTGTTAGTTCCACGTAGCGGAAGCCGTGAAAAGTGAAGAGCGGCTGGTAATCCTCGGTTCCTTTTCCCGATAAAACATAGCGATCTGTCGCCTTCGCCGTGCGAAGGTTTTCGGTGTAGATTGTCCCGTCCGAATTCAGCACTTCGGCAAAGCGCAACTGCACCTCGGTCCCGGCGGCGCCTGCGATGTGCAGATGGGCGACGCCTGCCATGTTCTGGCCGAAGTCGTAGATGTAAACCCCGGGTTTGGAAACCGTCAGCGCCTTCGCCTGGAATACTTTCTCCACGCGAATGGGTTGGAAATCCTGCGCGACAATGGCAGGTTCCAGCGGTTGGACGACCTCAACAGGCTTCCATTTAGCGTCTGAGAAGGCAGCGGTACTCCAGTCCCGCTGCTCCATCCGTGCATCATAGGTTTCGCCGTCGTAGATCTCAGCTTTGAGAATGGGCGATACGTCCGCCTTCCACTTTTCGTCGGTCGCGACCCAGTCCACGGATCCATCGGAGTATTCAATACGCAGTTGTGCCTCCAGTGCGGGAGGAGTGTTGCCGTAGTTATAAGGTTGCCCCTGCCCTTGCAGCGGCGTCGTGTACCACCCCGGCGCGAGATACGCGCCAATTACATTACGCCCTGCCGTTACATCAGCGGTGACGTCATAGGCCTGGTAGGTCACACGACTGCGAAAGTCCGTCCAGCCCGGAGCAAGAATCTGGTCCCCGACAACGTGTCCGTTGATCCAGAATTTGTAAGCTCCCAGAGCAGTCGCATAGAGCCGCGCCGAGCGGATCTGCTTCGCTAATTCGAAGCCCCGGCGCAGCATCTTCACCGGCCCAGTAGGCCAGGGTCGGCCCAAATCCGCATCTTGAGAGGGATCGCTTGAGACATAGTGAACGGCATTCTTCCATCCGTCGTCTGAGAATGCCGGCTCGTTCCAACCCTTAGGCGCGTCCAGCATCGCCTTCCAATCCTCATTGCTGCGGATCAGCGTCACGGAACCGTCGCTCATCTCGACATACAGGCAAGCGCTCATCGGGGCGCCGTCGGTGCCGGGTGCAAAGAGCGTGGCTTCAACCGCCAAGAGATTCTTCCCTGGATGCAAATCGGAGATGACATCGATTTCCTTGTAACTCTTCCACGGAGTCTGCTTCCATGGCGGCATTGGTTCTCCCGTGAATATCAGCTTCCCGTTCACCCATGCCGAGGCCGTGTCTTTTCCCGTCACATACAGATGAGCGCGTAGTACCGGGCCCGCGACCGTAAAGGCGTAGCGAAAGTCATGCTGCGTCTCGCCGCCTTTGGAGCCTGCCCCGCCCTGGTTCGTGATCCAGGCCGCGCCGGATTCCCGTATCCGTCGCTCTTCCTGTTCTTCAAAGCCAATCCACTCGCCTCGCCACCCTGCAGCGTTCATCAAACCGGTTTCCCACCATGTCACATCGCTGGCGGGATAGGACTTTCCGTCCTTATCCCATGCCTTCACGCGCCAGTAGTAGGCCTGTGACGGCCTCAGCGCAGGCCCTGCATAAGTCACGCCGACTGACTGATCCGAAGCAACTCGCCCGCTGTCCCACACGTCTGGCTTGCCCGCGATGAGCAGACCCGGCCGCGTCGCCACCTGCAGTTCGTAGGCAGTCTGTCTCGCTGCAAAGCGATCGTCCTGCAACTGCCAGGACAATTGCGGCTCTGCGATATCATGGCCCATCGGGGTGGTCAGAGCATCGCATTTCAGGTTCACCGGCTTTTGAGATACGCTGGCGGCGTTTGCGAGTGCTGACAGGACTGCGAAGACAATTGCATAGCCAGAAATGCCCCGGCTCGTGCTCGAGGGAAATGGCAGGCGTCTCGTCGAGTGATCGCGGCGCGTTTGCATGTCAAAAAACCACCCTTGAGGAATCCTATAAATCCCAATAGGGAATAAGTATTTGTCTGACAAATCCAGGAGCTCAGTCCGTCTCGCCCTCTCGCATCATGTCTGCCGTTACTACTCGATGGTGCACGTAGTTGTATGGCGGAACAGACTGTCCGCGCAGGATCGCTACTCCCAGCTGGATCAGCCTTGGGCCATAGGTCTGTACCTGGTGTGAGATCGAGCCGATGATCGGGCTGAACGGCTTCTTCATCTCTTCCAGCGCTTCGGGGATGCAATCCTGCCCGACGATGGCGACGTTCTTTTCCCGCTGGCCATTGATCGTCACCTGCAGCGCGCCAAGGGCGCTGGTGTCGGTCGCCGCGGCAATCAGAATGCGCTCGGTACGCGGATGCCGCTTGAAGAAATCGCCCAGCACGCGGGCGCTCGTTTCGCGCAGGCCGCGCCCGTCCAGACGAATGTACGACTCCTGAGGGATGTCAGGAAGCAGAGTGCGTACGCCAACGAACGCCCCGTTGATCCGGCTTTGAACAAAGGAACCGGCTTCAGCCACATCCAGGCCAATCACCCAGTCCACCTTCGACTTCCATTTGGAAATCGCGTGCTGCGCGAGCAATTCCCCGGCTTCAAAACCGACCTGGAAATTATCGACGCCGAAATAGGTCGCGTGAGGATGAGGAATATCGATGGCAATTAGAGGAATACCGGCGCGCGCAATGATATGTGCGATCGAGGGAGCCACGTGCTCCTCGATCTGAAATTCAATGATTAAATCGAGGTTCTCGGCGACAAATTCATTTGCGTTTTTTATGGCCGTGTCTGCGTCGTAGCGATTATCGCGAACAACCAGTTCAATCCCCGACGACGACGCGGCGGCTCGCAGGCTGCTGGTCACCGCCTGTGAAAAGGGCATCTCCGCGCTCTGCCCCGCGAAGCCGAAACGCATCTTCTTCGGACGGGATACCAGCCTGTAGGCGCCGTCCTGGGTCTGCGCCACATAGCCGCGATGAACGAAGGTCTTGAGAATCCGGTAAACGCTGGTCTTTGAAATCGCGGATCGCTGGTAGATCAGTTCGAGCGTAAGCGCCTTCTTCTCCGCTTCCAGCAGTTCCAGAATGTCGAGTGCCTTGGACAGGATCGGGATCAGATAGAGCCGTTTGATTTTTGGCTGTGGCAACACCCGCCTCCAAGCACACGCAAATTATAGCAATTCCTCTATTGAAATAAGTATGGCGTCACGGAGCCATAAGAATGACATCGAGAAAACGTGGCCCGTGCACTCCCTTGATTCGCGTCATTTCGATATCGGCGGTAGCGGATGGACCGGAGATGAACGTAGTCGGCCGAGTCGCACTCCCCCTCAACCGTTCAAAGCATTCGGGAAGCGTCTCGACAACCTGATGTTCGAACAGAACGCAGAGATGGTAGTCGGGCAGCAGCGTCAAAGCACGTCGTCCTTCGGACGGGCCATGCTGCAGCACAATGCTTCCGGACTCGACAATCGCTGCGGTAGCCGCCGTGAGCACTCCGTCGAAGCCCTCGATCTGGGCGAAGGACAGTTCTTCCCCGTTGCCGTTAGAGTCCGCGGTCCACGAAATCCGCCCATCGAACCAGGCCTCGGGCAGGCCAGGAGGATGAACCATCTTCAGCTTCTTCCCCTCGATCAGCACCGTGGCGATGCACTCCGGTAAATCCTGCTCGGAGGCATGGAACACGCGAGCGCCATACTCGCCGAGCCGGCCCTCGAACATGTGCAGCCTTTGCTCACTTGTCAGGATGCCTGTGCGACGATAGGCAGAGGTTGTCGGAAGGGCTTCAGCCTTGCTCCCGCTCAAAGCCGAGCGCACGCGATGGAGTACAACTTCCCGGCTCACGTGTTCCCTCTTTCCTGCCACCACTCACGAAAGGTCTGCGCGGGCAGGGCTTCCAGATCGCGCGCCGCAGTCCAGCGCCCGGCAAGTCCGGGCAGCCAATGGATCCACCCGTCCTTTCCAACCAATGGCATTTCCAGGACTCTCGCCATGCGTTGCGCTGTCTCAAGGCGCTCGCGGCTCAGAAAAATCCTGGCCAACATCTTCATGCCCATGCTCTCCTGGTTGAAAACAGACGCCAGCTTTCCGCGATGCCGATCCACCACTTTCGAGCGCAGGTAAACCAAGACCTCCGGAATGTTGATCTTCACCGGACATACCTCGTAGCAGGCGCCGCACAGTGAAGAGGCGTAGGGCAACGATTGCGCATGCTCCATGTGAAAAAGTTGCGGAGTGAGAATCGCGCCGATGGGTCCACCGTAGACGGCACCATACGCGTGTCCACCGGTCTGTCGATAGACCGGACACGCATTCTGGCACGCTCCGCAGCGAATGCATTGCAGCGTCTGCCGCGACGTCGCGTCGGCGAGTATTTCGCTCCGGCCATTGTCCAGCAGCACCACGTGAAGATTCTGGGGACCGTCCCCCGGGGTCGCGCCCGTCCAGAGCGAGTTATAGGGGTTCATCCGCTCGCCCGTTGCCGAGCGAGGCAGAGACTGAAACAGCACTTCCAAATCGGAAAAGCGGGGAATCACCTTCTCGATGCCGGCAATCGCGATCAACGTATCGGGCAAGGTGAGACACATCCGGCCATTGCCCTCCGATTCCACGATGCAGACCGAACCGGTATCCGCGACGAGAAAATTGGCCCCACAAACACCAGTCTTCACCTTGAGAAATTTCTCCCGCAGGTATAACCGCGCGGCCTCGGCCAATGCCGGAGGATCGTCCGTCAGGTTCGGCAAATGCATCTCGCGAGCAAAAAGCTCCCGCACCTGCTGGCGATTCTTATGCAGCGCGGGAGCGATGAGGTGCGATGGCAGCTCGGCGCCAAGCTGCAAAATCAACTCAGCCAGATCTGTCTCGTAGGCCCGGATGCCGTTCGCCTCCAGGCTGCGATTCAGATCGATCTCTGCCGTGGTCATCGACTTGATCTTGATGATCTCGGTAGCCTGCACCTCGCGAAGCAGGCCCAGGACAATGCGTTGCGCTTCTTCCGCGTCCGCAGCCCAGTGAACGTGTCCGCCGGCACGTGTGAACTGCTGCTCGAACTGCTCCAGATAAGTATCGAGGTGCTGCAGGGCCTCCCCGCGAATCGCCGCTCCCGCGTCTCGCAGCGCCTGCCAGTCTCCTTTCTCCGCTACCACGGCCGCACGCTTGTGCTGGATGACGTCTGTTGCATGCGCTACGTTCTTGCGTAGCTGCGTGTCGCGCAACAGCTCTGCCGCCGCCTCCGGAAAGGGCGCCGCTTTGCGCGGATCGATGGTGATCAGGCTCATTGATCGGTCCCGGCAGCAAGTATTTCGGCGATATGCAGCGTCCGAACTCCCGCGTATTGTCGATGCAGCATCCCTTGTATGTGCATGAGGCAGGAGTTGTCGCACGCCGTACAGACTTCGGCGCGAGTGCTCAATACGGACCGCACTTTATCGCTTAACATCGCCGTCGAGACCTCAGCATTTTTTACCGCGAAGGTACCGCCGAATCCACAGCAGCGCTCCGTGTCCTGCAACTCGATCAGATCGATCCCTCGGACGTTCTTCAGCAGCCGCTGAGGCTTATCGCCCAGATGAAGGCTGCGCAGGCCGTGGCAGCTCGCATGATACGTAACTCGATGCGGAAAGTATGCTCCCACGTCCTCGACCCTAAAGTGGTCGGTAAGCAGTTCGGTGAACTCGAAGATCCGCGGCAATAAACTATCCACCTCCGCGGCCATCTTCTCGTCGTTGTTTTCGCGCGCAAGCTCTGGGTAGTAGTCGCGGATCATTGCCACGCACGAAGAGGAAGGAATGCAGACCACCTCGGCATCTTTGAATATCGAGACAAAACGCTTGGCAAGAGGATAGGCCTCACGCCGGTATCCCGTATTGAAGTGCATCTGCCCGCAGCAGGTCTGTTCCAGCGGAAACACCACTTCATGTCCGAGCCGTTCGAGGAGTGAGACCACGGCCTTGCCTGTCGCTGGAAAGAGCGTGTCGTTGTAACACGTAATAAAGAGAGAGATGCGCATGTCAGCAGGGATCCGGAGCGGCCAGCGTTTTCGCCCAGTGCGCGATCCTGACAGGCGAATTGGGCGAGCCCTCCAACGTAGCGAGCTGCACCGCAAAATTCCCGAGAGTCGAGCTCTCTGCAACGCCGCAGCAAAGCTCCAATCCTGTTGCTTCCGCCGTCAGCCTGTTCAGGAACTGGTTCAAGCTACCCCCTCCCACGACGGCAAGACGTTTGAGACTCTTGCCGGTAAGTTCACCAACATTAGCAAGCACCATAGCATAGCAATGAGCAAGACTATGGAAGATGAGACTGGCAAACTCCGGGGTCGCCGATGGATGCTCCTCGATCGGCTTTAACCCCTGGCCCCGGCGCTGGGCGTTGATGCGCGACGCCATATCACCCTGGACCCAGAGTGCCGGATCATCTACATTAAGAAGGCCTTCGGGCGTGTCTACCTGCTCAGCCGCTGCAACCAGCTCCGGCATGGGCCAGAGATTGTCGACAGCGCACAGTTGGTTCAAAGTCTGCCTGAGCAGCCACATACCATTCACGTTTTTGTGGAAACAGACGCGATCACCAGCCGCGCCCAGGTTCGTAAACCCTGCGGCGCAGGCGGCCGCCGTCTTGATGGGATGGTCTAGCACGCTTCCCACAAGGGACCATGTGCCGGAGCTGATGTAGGCCCAGTCCTCTCCGTCCATCGGGATGCCCGCGACGGCCGAAGCTGTATCGTGGCAGGCCGGTGAGATCAGGCTGGTCTCGCTGAAAGCCGGCAACTGGCGAAGCGAGCCTTCTACCGTTCCCGTCTGCGAACCTGTCGGGACTAACTCCGGCGCAGCGCCCAGATTTAATCCGCAAATCTCGAATATCTCTCTGCTCCAGTTTCGCGTTGCGATATCGATCAACCCCGTGTGAGTAGCATTGGTAAATTCCGCGGTAATGCGTCCTCCCAGCCGCGCCAGAACATATTCCGGCAGATTCACCCATCGCGTTTCCGCCGGAATCCCCGCCAACTGATCGGCCATGAGCTGATACCGCGTATTGATGCGAAGCGGCTGCGCTCCACTCATCGCAAACAGCTCTTCGGCGGCGAACCGCTGCTTCAATTCCGTTTCGACTGACTCTGTCCGCGTATCGCGGTAACAAAATGGCTGGGCCATTGGCAGGCCATCTTCCGTCAGGCGAACGTAATCCACCGCCCAGCCATCCACTCCGATTGAAGCGATGGGCCCGGACGTCTTTTGTGCGCAACGGATCAATCCATCTTCAATCTCGGAGAGTATGCGGCTCAAGTCCCAATGCAGTTCCTCACCAAGCGTGACGGGTGAGTTGCTGAACCGATGGATCAACTCAATACGGGGTCCTTGAGCTCTCCATTGCAGCAAGGAAACACGGCAGCTTTCCGCGCCTAAATCGATCGCGACAAGATTGGGAGGATTGCTGCCGAGCATACAAAGAGACCCTGGTTCGGTTGTGAACCTTGCTTTAGCGTAGAAATGCCTCGGCCAGCCCGCCATCCACCGGAATAAGATGTCCGGTTGTACATGGGGATTTGGGTCCGGCGAGAAACAAGATCGCTTCGGCACAGATGCGGGGATCGATCGGCTGATGGGTCAGCGTGCGCTCCGCATAGAATGCCGCCAGAAGATCCCGCATCCGGTCATCGGTCATCGTCTCGTCAAACGGGATGTTGTATTTCTTCAGTGAGGCCGCGACGCGATCGCGCGGAAACATCATCGAGCCCTTGACCACCGTCGCCGGGCTGATGCCATTCACCCGCACTTCGGGTGACAGTGAAACGGCGAGCTCGCGAATCAGATGGCTCAGCGCCGCCTTGCTCACGTCATACGCTTCGCTGCCGCGCTTTGGCACCACCGCATTCGCCGAACTCGTAAGCACAATGCTCGCCGTCAGCCCCTGATCGCGGAACAGCTTGCCGATCTCCTCGACCAGCAGGAAGTTCGCAGTCACGTTGACCTCGAGGGTGACCGCCCATTGCACGTCAGAGATAACGCCGGTCGGCGATGACGGAAATAGAGCGGCGGTGTTCACGAGGATGTCCACCCCTCCAAACTCGGCCACCGTCTGCTTCAAGGCTTCACGTATCGACTCCCGGCTTCTGATATCGACCGGAGAAGCCGCCGCACCTTCCTTCCCGATGATCGCCTTCACCTCGTCGGCTACCCGCGCAGCGCTCTCATGATCTTGATCAGCTACCACCACATGCGCCCCACGCTCTGCTGCGAGCAGTGCGACTTCGCGTCCGATACCACTTGCTCCGCCGATGATCAGAGCGATCTGGCGGCTGAGCTCCTTTTCCGCAGGTTGGCGCCGGATCTTAGCCTCTTCGAGCAGCCAGTATTCGATGCGATAGGCTTCCGAGGCGGGCAGCGCGACGTAGTTGCTGTAAACCTGGAAGGCCTCAACCAGGGCGTCCGATCCGCATTGCGGCACTTTCGCGGGGCGTGGACCCTCTTCGAGCGCCGCCGCGCCCTTCATCACATGGATCGCGTTTACATAGAGTTCGCCGGTAATACGCGCTTCGGGCTTACTCTTGCCGAAACTGAACATGCCAATGCCCGGGATCAACGCCACCGTCGGATTCGGATCGCGCATGGCGGGCGACGTGGGCTCGGCGTGCTTCCGGTAGTACTCCGCATATTCGACGCGATAGACAGCGAGCCGTGCATCGATGGACTTCTTCAGCTCGTCTGTTCCGCTCGCCGGGTTCCAGGCAACATGCATAGGGCGAATCTTGGTGCGAATAAAGTGATCCGGACAGCTGGTGCCAAGATAAGCCAGCTTCTCGGCATCTGCCGAGTTGACGAATTCCAGCACCTCAGGGAGCTCGGAATAGCTGCCGATCAGGCGCTTGTGCGCCGACACCCGGCCGCGTAGGAACGGAAGTATCTCCAGCGCAACTTCCCTTCTGTTTTGCAGGGACGCGTGCTGCTGGCCGCCGAAGATGCGGCTACTTTTTTTCTCCAGGTGCTTCTCAACAAATATCGTGAGCTCGTCGATGATGGAAATCGTATTGAGGTAACATTCGCGTTGGGTCTTGCCCCAGGTGAACAGCCCGTGTCCGCCCAGGACTATGCCATCACAATCGGGCCGGTCCTCGACTGCCCTCCTCAGCATCAGCCCCAGCTCGAATCCGGGACGCTGCCAAGGCAGCCATACCAGGTTGTGATCGTAAAGACGATTGAATTCCTCCATTTTTTCGAGCCCATTGGCGGCCGCGGCCACCGCAATCGCGCAATCGGGATGGAGGTGATCGACATGCCGGAATGGCAGGAAGCCGTGTAGTGGCGTATCGATCGAAGCCGCCACCGGATTCAGACCGAAGGTGCAGAGAGGATAGTCAACCACCATCTCGTCTTCGCGATCTACCCCGGGATAGAGCCTTTCGAGAGCCAACAGCTTATCCAGATACAGCGTTGCAAAGCCCGAGCGTCGAATGCTGCCCAGATCGCCACCGCTTCCCTTCACCCACAGCACCTTTGTATCTTTGCCGGTTAGTGGATCGGCCATTTCGATCTTCGAGCTGGTATTGCCGCCGGCGAAGTTGGTGATGCGCAGATCGGAGCCCAGCAGATTTGAGCGATAACGCAATAACTCCGGTTCATCCATCGCGGCGGCTGAGCTTTTATCCCACAGATCTTCAAGATATTGGAGCTTCACTCGATTCTTCGACTCCGCAATGACCGACATACCTTCCTCATTTCTTGTTGGAGTCCGCTCGCTGCCCAAACTAGGGGACTCGTTCTCAACTTTCGACGTCTAATTCTCGCGCACTGGGAATATACCTATAGGCCATCTATATTTCTATTGCAATATATCAAGCATAGCTGACCGACAACATCGCATTTCTTTCCCGACGCTCGTCTTCGATCCGCTCCACATATCCGCTTTCGCGCAGAGCCTTGAGCGGATCCTCCGGAAGACCCCGCTTCCGGCGCCATTCTCTCAACATCGGGCGCACCTCCGTCCAGAATGCCGACCGCAAACACTCCTCCGCATCGACCGTCCTGGCCTCTGACTGCATTTCTGCTAACCGTTCCCGATCCACCAACGCTGCCTTAAGGAACAGTTCCTGTGCGGTCACCACGGTCTGGATCATAGCTTCCATTTTTCCCTTGATATTGTGACTCTGATCGATCATGTACGCCACCTCGGCAGCCGCCGTATTCGGCTCACTGAATATCTCATTGAAAATCCGGAATACCTGGTAAGGATCGATCGATCCAAACGTCAGATCGTCATCCGCATACCGGCGGTCGTTGAAATGGAATCCGCCCAGAAGCTGCAGATGCATCAGCCACG
>Ga0210390_10000807_pt1 | contig 31892 bp, 25 predicted proteins | sample IncBWH11OmetaG_FD_161050 | JGI IMG/M metagenome (GOLD analysis project Ga0210390, IMG submission 161050) | Forest soil microbial communities from Barre Woods Harvard Forest LTER site, Petersham, Massachusetts, United States - Inc-BW-H-11-O ...
AGTTGACCACGAGGGGCGGCCGATCCGGTCCGGACACATTCGCATGACGGGACGGGACGCGAAATCTGCCACTCACCCGACTCGACCGAGCTCGTCGCAGGCCGGCCCTCTCCCAGCGGACTGGGCGAGGGGGAAGACGCGGCGCGCCGGGACAAGTTGTCCCGCCGGGACGGGTCTCTCACAATTGATATAAGGGGGGTGGACCCACCGATGCGGGACCCACCGGTCAGCGTCCAACCGGTTAGCGCCAATCCGGCCCAATAATCGGGACGGGACTCGGGCCGGGACATGGTCGCGGTCGGGTTCCGTCAGAGATTGAGGACGGATTTGAACCACCAAGCCACCAAGCTCACCAAGAAGATTCTCGGGTCCGAAACTTGGTGTCCGTCGTGTCTTGGTGGCTAGAGATCCGGATTCGGTCCAAGGGGGACGCGGGACGGGACACGTTGTTTCACCGAGAAAATCCCGGCGAAATCGCCCCTCGCCCTCGGCCACTCTCTGGCGCCGGGAGAGAGGGGAACGGAATTCGGGACCGGACTGTTCCGGGACGGGACTGATTCAGGGATGAGGGCGGGACACGAACATCGGGACGGGATTGAATCGCGTCGGACCCGACCTAGTCCCACCGATTTGGGCGAAAGGCTGAAGACTTTCTTACAGGAGGGAACAGAGGCAACAGAGGTCGGAAGAATCCGAAATGTCTCCGTTAACTCCTGTTCAAGAATTCTGCGTGATCGGTGCACCGCTCAATGTGCGGCGGCCGGCTTCGCCGGGCGGCGTTCGAAGATGATCACGTGTTGCCAGGGGAGGGCTTCGATCGTTTCGACGTAGGCCAGGTCGAGGTCGGGTTCGGCGGCTTCGCGTTTGACTTGGGCTTCGGTCATTTTGTGGACGAGCTTGATCGGGACGTTCGGGTCTTCCTTGCGGTACTCGACGAAGGCCACGCGGCCGCCCGGTTTGAGGGACTTCGAGATGGCCCAGAGCATTTCGTACGGGTAGCGGAACTCGTGGTAGACGTCGACCATCAGGGCCAGGTCGACGGTGCCCGGCTTGAGGTTGGGCGACTTCTCGGTGCCGCGGACCGGCTTCACGTTGGTGATCTTCAGCTGCTTGCAGCGTTTGGCCAGCACGCTGAGCATTTCTTCCTGGATGTCGACGGCGAGCACGGTGCCGGTCGGTTTGACCTTGTCGGCCATCTTGATCGAGATCACGCCGCTGCCGGCGCCGATGTCGGCCACGACCATGCCGGGGGTGAGCTTGAGCAGGTCGACGAGCTGGGTGAGGTGCTCTTCGGTTTCGCGTTCGGGGCGTTCGAGCCAGTCGATGCCCTGGTAGCCCATCACGTGGGCGATCTCGCGGCCGAGGTAGAACTTGCCGATGCCGTCGCGATTGTGCTTCTCGTGGATTTCGTAGCGAGGCTTGTGACCCGGCTTGTAGAGTTGTTTGGACTTCGACTCGGGTGCGGCCGCATCGGGCGGAGCAGTTCCTGGTCCGTCGCCGGCGAACAGCGGCTGGGTCGAGAGTAATAAGGAGAAGATGGCTACAGAGAGGGGGCCCAGCCCGAGCATCGACTTTCGGGTGGCACTGGCGGCTTGCCCGCCAGTGTCTTTTTTGCCTCTTTTCGGATGTGCGAGCGTGACAGCAAGCAAAGACGAAGACACTGGCGGACAAGCCGCCAGTGGCACCCAGAAATGAAAGCATGCCACCCGGGAGCGAGAGACGTTCATGGCGTGGCTCCGGCGGCCTGGCCGGTCTTGGTATCGCGGGCGTGGCGTTGCATGATCGCGCCCCAGTCTTCCGGCGACAGTTTCACCGCTTCGTCGACGAGCAGGATGGGGATATCGTCGCGGATGGCGTACTTGAGCCGACAGTCGGGATTCAGGCAGACGAGCCAATCGCCGTCCTGGAGCAGGGGCGTCAGCGAGCCGGGGCAGACCAGGACGTTTTCGAGCTCTTTAAATTTGAACGGCATCGCGAAAGACTCCCATGCGGGCGAACGACTGCGAATCGGGCTCGCACCCGAGATTTGTCAGCTAAGAGCCGCGGACGCGGCGAATGTCGTCGAACTTGCGGAGGTCGTAACCGAGTCCAACCTCATCCAGAATTCCGCACAGGGCGCGGACGGCCACGCCCATGCCATCGGGACCGCTGAAGCCGCCGAACTGCCCGCCCCCTTTGAGGTGCGGCTCGGTTTCGAGGAAGAAGCCCGGCGCGCCGAGGGCCTGCATCCGCCGCTCGAGCGCGGGCAGATACAACTTCAGATCCCGCAGCACGTCCGGATAACCCGAGTCGCCGCAGTCGGCCGGCACGAAGTTTCGCAGCCGTTCCTCGTCGACGACGCCCGTCCATTCGAGCCCCGGATCGATGCGATAATCCTTGACGTGCATCCAGCCGAGGTGGGGCCGCATCGCCTCATACTCGCGGAAGCATTGCGCCCGGTCCTTGTTCTGGCAGGCGATGTTGCCGCCGTCATAAATCAAAACGAGACGCTCGTGATTGACCTGTTTGGCGAGCGTCGCCATCAGCTCGCCGGTCGACCCGACGAGGTTGGGCTCGATCTCCAGGCCGTAGACGAGCCCTTCTTTCGCGCAGGCGTCGACGATGGCGCCGATCTGCTCGACCGCCTGCCCGATGTAAGGCTGCGGGTCGGCGCCGAGCGGCGGATAAAAGGAGAAGCCGCGAACGAGTTTGGTTTCCAACTCGAGGGCCGTGCGGATCGTGGCGGCGACTTCGCCTTTGAGGTAGTCGGCAAAGGGGACGAACTTGTTGTGCGACTTATCGGGCTCGTCGCGCAGCTTCACCTTGCCCACCCGCGCGCCGATGCTGGTGACACGGATGCCGTACTCGCGATGGAGGGCCTTGAGTTTTTCGCGCTGGGCCGCGTCGAGATCGACTACGTGCCGCACGGCGCCGGAGCCGTCGACGTCGACAAACCGCGGGCTGTAATGCGACAGGCCGACGGCCGCCAACGCGGTGAGCTGTTCGAGGGCCGTCTTGCGATTGGCCGCCTCGTCGGCGAAGGCGCTGAGGAATACGCCGGTGCCGGACGGCGAAGAAAGCGGGAGTGGCATGCTGGGATGGAGTCCTTGATGGCGGATGCCCTGATTGTAGCGGCAGGGCCAAAGCAACTCACCCGGCCACTCATCCCGGTGCCAGCCCCGCTCGTCGCGTCGCCGCCCGCCGCCCAATACAATGTGAGTCATCCGTCATCACTCGGCACGGTTGACCCCACCCATGAACCCGGCCGTCGATCCCGCCGCCCCTGCCGCTTTTCCGCCCGCTGCCGACGCTCGGCGCGTCCTGCGCGGCGGCATGGTTGGCATGGGGATGATTTTCGACGAAACGTACCGTCCGTTTTTCGAGCAGGTGCGGGGCACCGGCCTCTATGACCGGTCATTCGGGACGATCGAAGTACCGCTGGCGGCCGTCGCGTCGCGCACCGGCAAACGGGCGGAGGCGTTCTTGGGTGCAGGCGGCGCGGCCACGGCCGGTGTGAAGAATTTTTCCGGGGCGCAGGCTGTCGAGTCGCTGTTAGCCGCGGGCGTCGATTTTGTCTGCATTGCCACTCCCGACGATCGCCATTTCGAGGCCGCCCGGCAGGCGCTCGAAGCCGGGATCTCGGTGCTGATCGAGAAGCCCTCCGTGCTGTCGCTCGCGCAGCTCGACGAGCTGCAGGCGATCGCCCACCGCAAGCAGCTCCTCGCCAAGGTCGTTTATCACAAGTTGCTCGATCCCGATCACAAGAAGCTCCGCACGCTCGTCCACGACGGCATTCTGTCGCACGTCAACAACGGCTACTGCTCGCTCCTGGAGCCCAAGCAAATTTCCGGGTCGCAGTTTGCCGAGTGGATTCGCGGCCGCAACCCGGGGACTTACGTTGCCGTCCATTACATCAAGCTGATCGATTTCACGTTCCCAGGTCGGCTGAAGACGGTGACGGCGAGCGGCCAACGCGGGCTGGTGGGGCCGAAGGACGGCACGACTTGGGACAGCTGCCAGCTGCGGCTCGTCTATGAATACGAGTCGGGGCGCGAGGCGGCCTTCGACATTCACACGTCATGGGTCACCCCGGACAACTTTCCCGGCTATGTCGAGCAGGAAGTGCAGTTCCGCTTCGACAATGGCGTCTGGAACGGTCATTCGCGGAAGCGCGGCATCGAGTGCACGGTCGAAGGGAAAACGCCGCTGTCGCTCAAGACGACGATGAACAATCACTACAACGGCTCGTTCCTCGAACCGTGGGGCCAGCGCAGCCAGCGGGGCTACGGGATCGAAGTGATCGAGCGATTCGTCCGGGAGCTGGCGTACGTCGAGTTCGGCGGCAACGCGGCCGATCGCCCGACTCGGTTGGAAGAAATTGGTCGGCTCAATTACAACGATTTGAGTGCCGACCGGCAGCCCGTCGCAGCCGTTCAGGCGCTCGAGGCGATCCTCGAGCGGCAGGCGGCCGGCGAACCGGATTGCGTGGTGCGTGTCAACGATTCTCGGGGCGGCCTGGTGCTGTACCGACCGGGCTCCGCCGAGCCTACCGTCCTATATCGCGACAAAGTCTCGTGAATTGACCAGTTCAGAATTGGGTGCCACTGGCGGCTTGTCCGCAAGTGTCTTCTTCGCCGTAAAGATAGGGAGAACACTGGCGGACAAGCCGCCAGTGCCACCCGGATCATCCTTCGTCTCACAAACCTAGCCATCGTATGAACACCGCCATCGAATTCGACGACGAAGAACTCTCCAACGCCGCGCGGCGGACAATCGCTGCGAACGAGCCGCTGGCGCAGCGGACCTTCACGCCCAGCCAGGCTGTGTTTGCCAAGAGCGCCGGCTGCTTCCATTGGACGCCCGAGGGTCGCCGGCTGTACGACTTCAGCTCGGGCGTCCTGGTGACCAACCTCGGTCACAATCCGACGCGGTGGTTCAAGCGGTTCTTCGACTATCTCGGCTGGGACGCCGCCAACCTGACCCAAGCGGGCGAATACGCGTCGGCCGCGCCGATGAACGCCTATAACGCCGTCACACCGATCGAGTCGGCGGCCGTCGAGCGGCTGATCAAGAGCCTGCAGTCGCGGCCGGGCGGGCGGCGGCTCAACAGCGTAATGTGGTCGGCCTCCGGTTCCGAGGCGATCCAGAAGGCGCTCTGGGCCTGCCTGCATCGCGATGAAAAACGCGACGTGATCCTGGCGACGCGGTACGGCTTCCACGGCAAGAAGGGGCTCGCCGGCGCGGTGACTGGTTGCGAGACCGATCACGACCGCGACCCGCGCGTCCGCTTCATCAGCTTTCCGATGGCAGAGGTCGACGACGTCTCGAAGTACGAGCACACCTTCGCCCCGAACGCCTACAGCACCGAGTTGGACATCCTCTGGAACGAGCTGGGCCCGCGGATCGGCTGCCTGATCACCGAACCCTACTTGGGGGGCGGCGGCAGCTATCACCCGCCGGCCGCCTACCTCAACATGCTGCAGAATTTCTGCCGGAAGCATCACATCTTATTTATTCTCGACGAGGTGCAGGCGAACTTCGGCCGCACGGGCCCGCTGTACGCCTTCGAGCGATACGGCCTCGAGCCCGACTTCGTCTGCCTGGGCAAGGGCCTGGGAAACGGCATCCCCGTCAGCGCGGCCGTCGGACGCGGCGACGTGATGGCCTGCTTGAACTACGGGGACGCGTCGGACACCTGGAGCGCCAACCCGATCTCCTGCGCCGCCGTGCTGGCCACCTTGGACGAGTTCGAGTCGACCGATGTGCTCGAGCACGCCCGGGGCCTCTCGCAGATTTTCTTCCGCGGCCTGATTCGGCTGCAGGAAACCTCGGTGATCAAAAAGGTCCGCGGCGAGGGGATGGTGTTCGGCATCGAATGCGGAGCTCTGGCGGGGCTGACCTCGAACGAGGTGGCCAACCAGGTCGTCGAGGCGTGTTACGTCGGCAAGCCGGGAGGCGACGGCATCCATTTTCTCGGACCCCTGGCCGGCTGCGTTTTGCGGGTCGCTCCGCCGCTGACGATGACGGCCGAAGAAGCCGAAGCGTCGCTCGACCTGCTGTTTTCCATTGTGTCGGAGCTCGAAGCCCGGCTGCGGGGGGCGGGGGCGGCCGTCACCTGAAATCGGTGGGGCGGGACCACCCGCGGCACCGCGTTCCCCTCTTTGACGATATCTCTCCCAGTTTCCCATTGACCCCAAGTCTGCTTTGGCACATGATTCGGCCCCAATTTCGACCCAGGACCCTATGGACCGCGCAGACAGTCTCTTACTCTCGCCTGACGGCGAGTCGGCCGCACCCCGCATGAGCGACGCGACCCGAAGCATTCTGCTGTGGACGCGGGTGAGTCCAGCACCTAGCAGCTCCCTGCGTTCGAATTAGACGGAACTATGACGACCTTCAACGAAGACACGTCTGGCGGGGCGAAGGCAGGGGGATCTGTCCGCCTTGAGGAGGATCGCCTCAAGAAGCTTGAGGCGATTGAAGCGCTGGGAATTGATCCCTGGGGTCATCGGTTTGACGGCCATATCCCGATCTTCGACGCCCGCGAGAAAGCGCCGTCCGAGCCGGGCATCACTGGAGAATCGGTTCGCGTCGCTGGGCGACTGATGCTCCGCAACAACAAGGGCAAGCTCAAGTTCTATCATGTCAAGGACGCGACTGGCTGGATCCAATTGATGATCTCCAAAGCTGACGTCTCGGAACAGCAATGGAAGCTTGTCGAGTACCTTGATCTGGGGGATTTGGTCGGCGTCGACGGGTCGCTTCGCAAGACGAACTCCGGCGAGATCACTGTCTTCGTGAGCCACCTTACGATGCTCGGCAAGTCGCTCGCGCAGCCCCCCGAGAAGTTCCACGGAGCGCGCGATACCGAAATGCTGCTGCGGCACCGCTACATCGATCTGATCTACAGCGAGGGCGTCCTGCCACGGATGCTCAAACGGACGAAGATCCTCGAATCGATCCGCGACACGCTGCGGGCGCACAACTACCTCGAGGTCGAAACGCCCGTGCTGCAGTCGATTGCCGGTGGTGCGGCGGCCCGCCCATTCATTACGCATCACAACGCCCTCGATATTCCGCTCTATCTGCGGATCGCGCTAGAACTGCATCTCAAGCGGCTGATGGTGGGGGGCATCGAGCGGGTCTTCGAGATCGGCCGCGTCTTCCGCAACGAAGGCATTGACAGCACGCACAATCCCGAATTCACGATGCTGGAACTGTACCAGGCCTACGGCAACTACGAGACAATGATGGATCTGACGGAGGCCATTGTCGTCAATGCCGTCCGCACCGTCAGCGAAACGTCGACAATTCCATGGCGCGGCGTCACCGTCGACTTTGCCTCTCCTTGGCCGCGGCGGAAATACGCCGACCTGTTCGAACAATATGCCGGCTGCTCGATGCGCGATGCAGAGGCAATCGCGGCGATCGCGGGCAAGCACGGCTTCGAGACGAAGGGCATCCATCCGGACGTGGTGGTTCAAGAGGTCTTCGAGACGCTGGTCGAGCCGAATCTCGAGGGGCCGGTGTTCGTGATCGATTACCCGGCGTCGCTCTGCCCGCTCACCAAGCGTAAGGGCGACGATCCGAACATTGCCGAGCGGTTCGAGCTCTACGTCCGCGGCATGGAGTTGGCGAACGCCTACACGGAGCTCAACGATCCGCGCTTGCAGGAACAGCTCTTCAGCACACAGCTCGCCGGTTTGCCGCCGGAGGAATCGATGGCCCGTATGGATCACGATTTCATCCGGGCGCTCAAAGTCGGCATGCCGGCCGCCGGCGGCATGGGCCTGGGCATCGATCGGCTGGTGATGCTGCTCACCGATAGTTACAGCATCCGCGACGTGATCTTCTTCCCGCTGATGAAGCCAGCGGATTATGCATACACAGCTCAAAGTGGCATCAAGCTACGCGGATCTGCTCGCGTGCCCTTTACACCGGCGCCCGATGGTCCGGAAAGAGCAAACAAGGCACCTGAGAAGCCGCCAGAAACTCAATGAGCCTCTCAAGCGATTTTCGCGACCTCTTACGCCAAAGGACTGGCGAATGTACAAGGCCTTTCTCTCCCTGCGGTATCTGCGGACCCGCTACATCGCGATGGCGTCGATCGTCAGCGTGATGTTGGGCGTGGCGACGATGATCGTCGTCAACAGCGTCATGAAGGGGTTCACCTCCGAGATGCGGGGCCGCATCCAGGGGCTCTTGTCCGACATCGTCATCGAGACAAATTCGCTCGACGGACAACGCGACGCCCAGGAGCAGTTCGAGCGCGCCCGCAAAGTCTGCGGCGACAAAATCGCCGGCATGACGGCCACCGTCGAGGTTTGGGGCCTGGTCACGTTCAATTTTGGCGGCCAGTGGACGACGCGGCCGATCACGCTGATCGGCATTCAGCCGGACGAAAAAGCCACCGTCGGCCCGCTGGTTCAGTATCTCGAGAGTTATCACACGGTCAAAGACGGCAAGAAAGCCATTCGGCAGCCGCTCCGCACGGATGATGAACGGCCCGGTTGGGACCTCACCGCCGAGGCTAAGGGCTGGCGACACGAAGTGAATCAGCGGCGCAAATGGATCGAAGAGCGGCTCGACGCGCCGCGCGAGTCGCCCAGTGAGGGCGACGAGCACGGCTCCCACCTGGCCAACGTCAGCCACAGCCAACCCGCCGGACAAAAAACGCCGGCTGGCAACGGCGTCGCGCAGGCGGGTCCGCATTTTCCCGCGCCCAACATGCAGTCACCAAACACCGCGCCTTCGCCCCCCGCCGGAGCGCCCAAGCCGCTGCCCAACGCACAGGCCAGCGATGATCCGTTCAGCAAAGACGCGACTCCGGTGCCGACACCGCCGCAAAAGCCCGCCAACGACGACGAGCCGCAAGTCGCGCGCATCTATATCGGGGCGGGATTGGTCCGCTTCCCCTACGAAGATCCGAAGACCGGCGAGCGGCGGATGATCGAAATGGTTCGTCCCGGAGAGGACGTGACGATCAGCACGGTGAGCGCGGGCCGTCCGCCCAAGCGCGAAGACTTTGCGGCCACCGTCGTCGACATCTTCAAGTGCGGGATGAGCGAATACGACTCGAACCTGGTCTTCTGCAATCTCGACGAACTGCAGAAGGTTCGCGGCATGATTGAACCCGATCACCCCAACGATCCGCATGGTCGGAGCGTGACATCGATCCAGATCAAGCTCAAGGACTTTGCCGACGCGCCGGAGGTCATCGAGCGATTGCAGGCCGTCTTCTCGCCAGGCCTCTACACCATCAAGACCTGGGAGCAGAAGCAGGGGCCGCTGTTGGCCGCCGTCGAGATCGAGACGGGCATCTTGAACGTGCTCTTGTTCTTGATCATCGCGGTCGCCGGCTTCGGCATTCTGGCGATCTTTTACATGATTGTCGTCGAAAAGACGCGGGACATCGGCATCTTGAAGGCACTCGGCGCCAGCTCTAGCGGCGTCCTGAGCATCTTCCTGTCGTATGGCCTGGCGCTGGGAGTCGTCGGCAGCGGCGTGGGCGTGGCGCTGGGACTGTTCTTCGTCCGCTATATCAACGAGCTCGAAGCGATACTGACTGCCGTGACGGGCCGCAAGGTCTTTGACGACAAGGTCTATTACTTCCCCGAGATTCCTACGAGTGTGCAGCCGGGAATGGTCTTTTGGGTGACGTGCGGAGCGATTGCGATTGCCGTGATGGCCAGCGTGTTGCCGGCGCGTCGCGCGGCCCGTTTGCGCCCCGTGGAAGCCCTGCGCTACGAATGATGCTTGAAGGAGGGAACGCCATGACGAAGATGATTTCCCGCGTCGTGTCCGCACCGGCGCTGGCGCCCGTGCGCCAACTCACCCACGACGTGCCTTGTGCCACCGGTCCGCACATCTCGGCCGTCGCCGTCGAAAAGGCGTACCGCAAGGGCCAGCATAAAGTCTCGGTTCTGCGGGGCGTGAACATCAACGTGCGGCGGGGCGAGTTCCTGTCGATCATCGGGCAGTCGGGCTCGGGCAAGAGCACGCTCTTGCATCTGCTCGGGCTGCTCGACTGTCCGGACATCGGCGAGGTGCTGCTGGAAGGCCAGCGGATGGACGACCTGCCCGTGCGGACGCGCGACCAGCTGCGGAATCGGGTCTTCGGCTTCATCTTCCAGTTCTATCACCTGCTGCCGGAGTTGAGCCTGCTGGAAAACGTGCTCGCTCCGCTGATGATCCGCTACTCGGCGTGGGAATTCTGGAAGCGCCGCCGCGAGTTTCGCGATCGGGCCTCCGAGATCATCCACCTGGTCGGCCTGGAGCATCGCTTGAAGCACAAGCCGTCGGAACTCTCGGGCGGCGAGATGCAGCGGGCGGCCATCGCCCGGGCGCTGGTGGCCCGGCCGGAAATCCTGCTGGCCGACGAGCCGACCGGCAACCTCGACTCGCGCACGGGCCAGGAGATCACCGAGCTGTTGGCCCGGCTCAACGAGCTGGAGCAGCTGACGATCTTGATGGTCACCCACGACGATGCCATCGCCCAGCAGGCCCATCGCATCGTCCGTCTGAAAGAGGGCCAGATCGAAGCCGTCGCCGCGGCGGCGTAGGCCAGACTTAGCCGTGTTCGAGGTCGCGACGACCAGTTATGGTGCGATGTCGCTCGGGGCGGGCGGGCCTTCGTCGTGCGAGGAGGGCTGGTCTTGCGGGGCGCTCGCGTCTCGCTTGCGAAAGACGTAAATCTCCATCGTGGAGATGGCGTAGCTTCTCTCGGGCGTCCACACGTCGGGCAATCGCAGTTCCGTCTCTTCCGGCGCCCGAAAATAGAGCAAAGCTCCCGGCTCGGTGACCGTGTCTCGCGCCAGCCGCACCAGCGCCAGATACATCGGCTTCTCGGGCGTCAGCTCAATGGCCAGGCGATAAGGCGGATCGAAGAAGACGGCGTCGAAGGGCAGAAAGGAGTCGACGCCTTTCGGATGATACGAGGATCGCAGCGCGTCGGTCCGCCAGCAGAGAGTGCGATCTTCGACGCTCAGTGTGGCGACGTTTTGGCGCAATAACTCGTGCGCCCGCCGGTCGGACTCGATGAACACGACGCTCTTCGCGCCGCGACTGAGCGCCTCGAGTCCCAGCGAGCCCGTGCCGGCAAAGATGTCGGCCACTTTCCGGTCGACCAGGTCTTCGCCGATTCGCTCAAACAGTGTCTCTTTGACCCGGTCGGTGATCGGACGCGTCGTCAGGCCCGGGCTGGCCAGCAGTTTACGACGGCGAAATTCTCCGGCAATGATGCGCACGGCGTCTCACTCGGCAGCGGTCATCCCTGGTCGCGCTGGGCCTTCACCTTTTCCCAATGGCGGCGGATGATGTCGGCCGCTTCATCGGCCACGGAGCGGAACTGGCGCGGCGACGACTCGCGGTGCGGTGCCGGCGGCGGCACGGGCGTATCGAGCGCCGCGGGCCGCGGAATGATCGTGGTGTCACCGGGGGCCGATTCACCGCTGTCGCTGCTGCCGCTGATTCCCTCCTGCGAAAGCCACTCGGCAATCTCGTTGTCGGAAGCGCGAGCATTGACTGCTGGCGGCCCGGGAACCTGCAGCATGATCGGACCGATGCGAAGGATGTCGCCCGGCTTGAGCAGTGTTTCGTCTTCCATCAGGGATTCGTTGAGAAACGTCCCGTTACGGCTATCCAGATCGCGGGCGAGGATCCCCTCGGGTGTCGGCTTGAGGACGCAGTGATGGCGGCTCACTTCGCTGGACGCGAGCCGAATCTGGCAGGTCTCGTCGCGGCCGATCAGCACCTCGCCTTCGTCGGGCAGGCGCAGCCGCTTGCCCTGATGTTTTCCCGATTGCACGATCAATTCGATCATCGTCCGGTCCCTCTCCTCTGCCTGCGATCGTCGCTCCCTGACGTGGCCCGACTCAGCGATCCTTCCTCTCGCGACGGCCGTCTGGGCCGAACAAAACCGTCTCGAAGCTTCTCACACGCGATGCGGCACCGTCACGGGTTCACCGCACTCCGGGCAGCTCAAGGTCTTGCCCCGATGGATCGGGCTGACCTTGAATCGCTTGCCGCACCGGCAGGAGAACCGGATCCTCTTCTCGTCCTTTCCCTGGTCGTTGTGCGTCTTCTCCCAATTCCGCAGCGCAATGCCCTGAATCTGGCGAAGAAGCTCCTCGGGATCGAAGGGCTTGGTCAAATAGCCGTCGCCGCCGACGCGCTCCGCCAGCACTCGTGCTTCGGGCATGTCGACGGCCGTCAACACGAGAACCGGAACCGTCGAGTTGGCTTGCTTGAGCCGCTGGCAAACCTCGAAGCCGCTCTCGCCCGGCAGAATCAGGTCCAAGATGACAAAGTCGGGCTTGCGCATGACGAACGTAGCTTGGGCCTGCCCGCCGTCACGAGCTACGGTGACGCGGTATTTGTGCTTTTCCAGCAGCTCCTTGAGAAATGTCGCCTCGTCCTCATCATCCTCAACGACGAGGATGAAATTGGCGATGGACGCCAACGGAGTCAGCCGGGCAACTTCGTCAATCATGCCGTTGACCCGTTGAAACGCCCCCCAGAACGACGCTTCGAAGTAATCGCTCACCCTTATGGATAACCAAAACTCCCTGACGACGCAAATAGTTAGAGAGCCCGCAGCCCCCGGAGATCGCTTGCTTGCGGCGACCCGACTCGGCCCGAATCAAGTCGACTCGACCACCCGCGCGAGGCGACTTCCTGCATCGTGGATCGTCGACCACAGGGTCGCCAAATTCGTGGTCAACACGCGCCCGGAGAGCGAAATCGTACGGCGGGCGCAGCAGCGCGACGGGGGGCCGATGCAAAAAAACCTGAAAAAATAGGGGAAAAGCGTGCGCGCCTTGGTTGACAACCGTTTTCCGCGAGAGTTTACTACGCGAAAACTTTTGTGGAGCGCTCGCAAGGGTTCGGCGTTCCGGCGACTTTCAAGAATGGCAGGAGTGCACGATGGCAACGAAGAGCGGTGCAAAGCCGATGTCGAAGAGCGAGGTTCTGAACACGCTGGCGCAGGAGAGCGGGCTCTCGCGAAAGCAGGTGGCCAGCGTGCTCGACGGCCTCTCGGGCCTGATCAGCAAGAACGTGGGTAAGAAGGGCCCCGGCGTCTTCGCAGTCCCCGGACTGATGAAGATCACCGTGCAGCACAAGCCTGCCACTAAGCCGCGCAAGGGCATCAATCCGTTTACCGGTCAGGAAATGATGTTCAAGGCCAAGCCCGCACGGAATGTCGTCCGCATTCGCCCCCTCAAGTCCCTCAAGGACATGGTGAAGTAGCGGCTGGCCGATTCGAATCGGCTCTTGTGAAAGCGCGCATCTCTCGACGCTGGAGCTCGACGGGTACTGTCTGCACCGGTTCTCACTGGGGTTAGACAAAACCGTTGGGTGAGACAAAACCGAGTGTCGAACTGATCATTCCAGATTCCGTCCCGTGGCGGCTGGCAAAAGGGGGAAAGTGCCTTTCGCCGCCGGTCCGCCCGTAGGGCTGGATTCGGTCGGCAAACGGCGCCAATGGGGTGCTGTGCAACGTCCATCGGCGAGCGCTCTTTCCGCGCGCCAAGCGGGGCAGAGATCTGTTGCGCGCCCCCGGGTCCGGGTCCCCAAGAGGGGCGTTGGTTAGAGCCTGTCTAGGTGGCGACAATCGCTTGGTTTTCGCTCGGCAGGCAGTTGCTGCCGGGTTGCCTCGAGCGGTCGCTCGCCGACCAGCCCGGTTTTTGTCGCACAATAAGTCGCTTTGCCCTATGGGTTTAAGGGGGAGGATTCGCCCCTCGCTCGAGCAGCATCCGCCTGCTCATGGCGACGAAAGTCATTAGCCCGCAATGCACTTCTCATTTCCGATTGCTTGATTTCGCCGCGCGGCGGGGCATACAATCCCGGTACCGCGAGAGAGCGCCTGAACGTTTTGGAGCCTTGGGCTCGTGGAGGGTGCTCCCGCCGGCAGGATTGGCGGTGCGCAATCGTTTATGCGAGGAAGGGTCCTCGCGGCCGACACCGGCAACACCTGGGGAGAGCTGCGTGTCATGCTGGTCCTGTCGCGCAAGAAAAACGAGAGCATCGTAATCGACGAGCACATCGTCATTACGATCGTCGAGATCCGTGGTGACAAAGTCCGCCTGGGGATCGAAGCACCGAAGGAAGTCCCGGTTCACCGCGCCGAAGTTCACGCGGCGATCCACGCGGAACAGAACTCGGGGAAGCAAGATCCTCCCAAGGTGGCGAGCACGGAAGGCTAACCACCCGGCGTCCTCGTTTGACGGAAGTGTTGGTCCGGATCAATTAGCGGGCTAAGCATCGAGGTGCTTGGCCCGTTTTCGTTTCCGCGTCCGGTCGCCACAAAGGAATGGTCAGCGACTGTTGGCGATTCAATCCGCGAGACGTGCCCGTTTCGGTCCCCCCCTTCCTTCCACCTAACTTTGCCAGTGCCCTTTCCCTTGAGCCGGTTGACAAACAGGGCTCAGCCCGTAAATTGTGGGGCGGCCACACGGCCCCATCGTCTAGCCCGGTCTAGGACATCGGATTTTCGATCCGATAACGGGGGTTCAAATCCCCCTGGGGTCATTTCGCCGATTCAAGTCGGCCATTACGCGCTTGCCGCACGAGGCGCCTCACGGAGGATCGGACCGTATGGACACTGCCGAATGCTGGCGCACGCTTTTCGAGAATTGGCCCGAGTCGATCCCCCGCGAAGGCATGCTGGTCACCACGTTCAACGAGCACGTCCCGTTTAATGGCTTTCTGATCTCCGGCGGCATACTCTTAGTCGAGCGCGACAAGCCCGACACCTACGGTTCCCGCAAGGTGATGGTCTCCTACTCCGCGATCCTGGCGGTGAAGCTCACGTCCACGATGGAGATTGGACGGTTCCAGGTGATGGGCTTTCAAGCCCCGTTCTGACGTCCGGCCGACAACAGTCGCCCCCGCGCACCAAGTACCACGCCCGCCGTTCAGGTGATGAAGATCCAGCGGCCAAGCGTCGCCGCCGGAACAAAGAGTGCCGCGACTGCCAGCGCCAACAGCGGGTCGCCCGTCTTGCAGCCGACCATCGTCGCGTCGAGGAGCACGATCGCCAGGAGTAGCTGCTTGACCGCCGCTTGCACGTTTCGAGGCGACGGGTCGCGAACTGCGGCAACGAGCCGAGTATCGATCCAGGTGGTCACGAGCGCGAGTGCGGCCAAGGCCGTCCAGCGACTGGCGGACGCCGCTTCTGGCATTTCGATCGCAATGAGGGCCAATCCCGCAATCGCCGCGTGGCAAATCGCGGCGGCCGCAGCGAGCTGGGTCCGGGAGCTTTGAGCCGCCTCCTGCCGAGCAAACCATGTGACGCCTGCGACGTAAGTGCCCATCGCCAGGGCAACGAAGAGTTGAGGCAGGTCCCAAATGTGCGTGCCCGCGTCGCTCGCGCCCAACATGACATTGAAGAATCGGCACGCGCCCATGGCAATCGGGCCCACGGCGATCGGACCGAGCGACACGTGCTTGAGGAAGCGGTCGTAAGCCAGGATCAATCCGACGAGCACGAGCGCGATCGCCACGGCCGGCAGACTCACAAACGCGGCACAGAGCGGACCCACAATCATCAGGCCGCACCCGAGCGTGGCTGCCGCGGGGGTGGAGATGCGGCCGGAGGGAATCGGGCGGCCCGGTCGTTCGCGGGCGTCGATGTGCCGATCGAAGAGATCGTTGAGCACCATGCCCGCCAGGTAGAGGCCGCTTGACGCGAGCGCCAGCAGGGCGAATTGGTCGACTGGAGCCAGCGTTTCGTGCGTCAGCAGAAACCCGAGAAAAATATCTGCGAGCGCCGTGAAGACGGCGGGGAACCGCATCAGTTGCAAATAGGCCCGCACGCGGTCGGCTCGGCCGGCAGGTCGTTCGTTCGCCATGCGGCCGACTCTAGCAGGATTCGGCGGAAACGCGATCGACCCATTCCCGCAAGAGCCTCACCTGACTCGGAGTGTCGACAGGGACATCACCCATCGGCCGCTCGAAGAAACAGGCCAGCGGCGCCAGCAGCCCCGCTTGTCCCCGTCGCTGCTCGCGCTCGCACAAGCGCGACAAGTCGAGCAACGCCCGAGCGGCCCGCAGCAGATCGCGACGCGGGCCGTCTTCGGCGGGTGCCGGACTGTTCAGCAATCCGATGGCAGCGAGGTCGGTGCGCCCGTCGCGACCCATGTGCAGCGACCCGGTCTGGAGGGCCAGCTCCTTGAGCGCCGGGATGTCGGACCCGAACGACGGCGTGAAGTTCAGATACGAACAGCCCGATTGCAGCGCCGCCGCCGCATAGAGCACGCTCGCCGGCACCGGCGAACGATCGGCATGCTCGAGCAGTTGCAACAGTTCCTGAGCGGTGAGGCCGCGGGAGCCGGGGCTCGCGATCGGCTCGCTCGAAGCGACGTTGATCACGATGACGGCGTCGAGATGGGCCGTGGTCCGGAATTCGTCCAAGTCGACGGCAATCCGCCGTAGCGCCGTGGCCGGCCGCTCGCCGCGTGTCTTCAGCGTCGCAGCGCTTGCCAGGCTTTCGGCCTGCGGTCCGGCGTTGAGTAATGTGCCCGTGCGCACGTTGCGATCCCAGGCCGCGAGCGACGGACCTATCGCGTTCAGCAGGTCGTCGGAGATGGACCGGGCACCCGCGAACAGGTTCCGCGCCTCGACCGCGGCGCTCGTTTTGCGAATCTCGTGTCCGCCGACCACGAAGCTCGTCCAGTCCGCCAGGGCGAGCGGAGCGAATTCCGGCTGCTCGGTGACAAGTCCGTCGGTGACAAATCGGTCGGGCGCAATCGATCGGCTCTGCAGGCCGGCCAAGACGACGGCGAGCGCCGTGCCGACGCGACCCCAGGCTCCGATCAGCCAAATCCCGATGTTGCGGCCGCTCACGACTTCCCGACTCCTTGAGCGTCGGTCTTAGTGGGTTGGGTGCGCTCGCGCACCCAACGGAGCAGGGCTTCCTGGAGTTCACTAAAGGCGACGTCCGTTTCCGCCTTCAGAGCGGCCAGCGAGACGCCGGGCGCAGGAAGAGCACGGGCGAAGAAATAGAACTTCACCTTAGGCTCGGTGCCCGACGGTCGGACGGCAATCGACAACTGCCGCGAGCTGTTTGCCGAATCGAGAAACAGCAAATCGCCCCGATCCGACTGCAACATGTCGCACACTTCTCCGCCGGGAATCGAGCGGACGACCTGCTCACGGTAGTCCCGCAGCGCGGTCAGACGCACGCCGGCCAATTCCGCGGGCGGATGTTCGCGGAACTCCTTCATCAGCGAGTCGAGCCGCAATCGCCCCTGCGGCCCGGCGTGCTCGAACGAACGTTGCGCCTCCGCAAAATAGCCGTGCTGCGAATATAAACGGTCGAGATCGTCCAGCAGCGTCCGGTGCTGCGACTTCAGCTCGGAGGCCAACTCCATCACGTAGAGGGCGGCAACGGCGGCGTCCTTGTCGCGGCAATAGTCGCCGGCGAGATAACCGAGCGACTCCTCCGCGCCGAAGACGAATTTGTCCGCCCCCAGCTCTTCGACGGTGCGGGCGATGTATTTGAAACCGACGAGCAAATTGTCGACGACGCGAATGCCCGCTGCCTCGGCCACCGCGCGGAACATCGGCGTCGTCACCAGCGTGGTACAGACAAAATTGTCCGCACTCAGTTCGCCGGCAGCCCGTCGTCGCCGAAGCACATAATCCAAAAGTAGCACGCCTACCTGGTTGCCGGTGAGGGGAACGCAATGGCCGTCGCCGTCTCGTACGGCGACGCCCAGGCGATCGGCGTCGGGATCGGTTGCCAGCACGAGGTCGGCCGCACTGCCCTCCGCCTGCGCACAGGCTGGACCCAGCGCGCCGGGCAGCTCGGGGTTAGGCAGGTGGTGGGGCACGTTCGGAAAGTCGCCGTCGAGCGTGCGCTGCGGTTCGAAAACGTCCACGCGATTGAATCCAGCGGCGGAGAGCACCCGCGAGACCGAGCTTTCGCCGACACCATGCAGAGGCGTGAAGACGGAGTGGGCTCCGCGCGCGGTCGACAGACTGAGGCCGTCGACCGCGGCAATGTAGGCGCGATCGATCTCGTCACCGACGAGTACGATCGATCCCTGGGCGATGGCCGCGTCAAAATCGACCGACGGAATCTCGCCTGCCTGGGCCACGCAGTCGACGATCCCGCGGTCGTGCGGCGGCAGCACTTGCCCACCCGTCGACCAGTAGGCTTTGAAGCCATTGTCGCTCGGCGGATTGTGCGATGCGGAAATCACCACCCCGACGTCGCAGCCCAAGTGCCGGACCGCAAAGGACAGCTCAGGTGTCGCCCGCGGCCCGTCGAAGAGAAAGACCTTTAAGCCCGCGGCGGCGAGGGTCGTGGCGGTGATTTGTGCGAACTCGCGAGAGCGATGACGCGTGTCGTACGCGACAGCGGCGCGGCCTCCGTCCGTGCCCTTCACTTTGTGGAGATACGCGGCGAGGCCAAAAGCCGACTCCGCGATGGTCCGCGCGTTGATCGTGGCCGTGCCCAGCAGAGCCATCCGTCCGCGACGTCCGCCCGTGCCGAACGGGATGATCTCCCAAAACAAATCATTCAACTCGGCGAACTTCTGCTGGCGGATCAGGTCCATCAGCGGGCCGCGGTAGCTCTCGAACGGCGGTCCCGTCAGCCAATGCCTGAGATTCCGTAGGGCTTCCGGCGAGAGGGCGCCCGATTGCGCGGCCCGATCGACGGTCGCCAGACAGACCGCGACGTCGGCGGGATCCGGCATGTGCGTGGGCGAGCCTGAATTCAAACGCGAGGGGCCGATCCAGCAAAGGTGCGAGGACAGAGAAGCAGGGCAAAGTGAGCGAGGGTTTTGAGTTTAGCAAACTCGACGATACGCCAACGAATTGGCTCTTGGGAAGGGCCTGCTGGCAGTAGAAAAGCTGGCCGCGCTACAAAAAAAGACGCGCCGACTAGGGGGTCCGGCGCGTCTTCTTCAGAGGAGTCGTTTCCGTCATCCATTTCTGGACAATCAATAGTTCCTACGCCGCCCGGATGGCGAGCGCTGGGAGATTTTGAGAGTGAAAAGAGAAAATCCAATCGGTCGCATTTAACCCGTTCGCCCAATACACTTACGATCTTGCTCGGCCGACAGTTTTCGCCCCGGAAGGACAGAATGCCCCGCTACGACCCGAAGCGCATTGAGTCCAAGTGGCAACGCTACTGGGACGAAAATCAGACGTTCGCCACGCCGGACGCGGCCCCCGGTCGGAAGAAGCTCTACGTACTGGACATGTTTCCCTACCCGTCGGGGGACGGTCTGCACGTGGGGCATCCGGAGGGTTACACCGCCACGGACATCGTCTGTCGCTACAACCGCATGCGGGGCAAAAACGTTCTGCACCCGATGGGCTGGGATGCGTTCGGTTTGCCCGCCGAGCAGCACGCCGTCAAAACGGGGACGCACCCGCGAGAGACGACCTACAAAAACATCGAGACGTTCCGCCGCCAGCTGAAGATGCTCGGCTTCAGCTACGACTGGAAGCGCGAGTTTTCGACGACCGATCCCGACTACTTCCGCTGGACACAGTGGATCTTCCTGGTCCTGTTCGACACGTGGTTCGATCGCGACTCCAAGTCGGTCGGCTCGGATGGCCGCACTCGGAAGGGGCGTGGCCGGCTCATCTCAGAGCTGCCCATCCCGACCGAGATCGAGCGCGAGGGGACTGAAGCGGTCCGCCGCTACCAGGACAAGCAGCGATTGGCCTATCAGCAGCTCGCGCCCGTCAACTGGTGCGCGGCGCTGGGGACTGTGCTAGCCAACGAGGAGGTCATCGACGGCAAGAGCGAGCGGGGCGGACATCCGGTCACGCGAATCAGCATGCGGCAGTGGATGCTGAGGATCACCGAATACGCTGACCGGCTGCTCGACGGGCTCGAAGATCTCGACTGGAGCGAGTCGATCAAGACCCTGCAGCGAAACTGGATTGGCCGCAGCCAAGGGGCCGAAGTCGACTTCTTTATCGGCGAGCCGGGCAGCGGTGAGCTCGAACAGGCCTCTGCCGCGTGGAAAAAGCAGCGGGCGTCGAGCGGTTTTCCCGCGGAGCCCGGCGACGACGTCTTGCGGATTTATACGACTCGGCCGGACACGCTGTTCGGTGCCACGTACATGGTGCTGGCGCCCGAGCATCCGTTTGTCGAACGGCTCGCCACGGCTGCGCAAAAGCCGGCCGTCGATCAGTATCGCAAGCAGGCCGCGGGCAAAAGCGATCTCGACCGGACCGACCTGGCGAAGGAAAAGACGGGCGTCTTCACCGGCGCCTTTGCGATCAATCCGGTCAACGCCCAGAAAATTCCGATCTGGATTGCCGACTACGTGCTGGCCAGTTACGGCACTGGCGCGATCATGGCCGTGCCGGCTCACGACCTGCGAGACTGGGAGTTCGCGGTCCGTTTCCAACTGCCCATCGTCCCCGTGGTGCAGCCGCCGCCCGCTTACGAGCCGACACGCGAGGAGTCGGCACTGACGGCGACGATCAACGGTCAAGCGAGAACTCCGTTCGTCGGCCTGGGCACGGCCATGAATTCGGGGACGTATAACGGCACGCCCACCGCCACGTTCAAGCCGAAGATCACGGCGGACCTGGCGGCGGCGGGAATCGGCCGCGAGGCTGTCAACTATCGGCTGCGTGACTGGTTATTCAGCCGGCAGCACTATTGGGGCGAACCGTTTCCGATCTGGCACGAACTGGACGCGCAGGGCAATCCGACGGGACTGTTGCGCGCCGCGTCGGAGACCGAACTGCCGATCACGCTGCCCGAAATGTCCGACTTCAAGCCGTCGGGGAGGCCGGAGCCGCCGCTGGCCAAAGCGCCGGCTGAGTGGCTCTACAAAACGGACAAGGACGGCACGCGGCTGGCCCGCGAAACCAACACCATGCCGCAATGGGCCGGCTCGTGCTGGTACTACCTGCGGTTCATCGACCCGAAGAACTCGCACAGCCTGGTCGACGTGCAAAAAGAAAAGTATTGGATGCCCGTCGACCTGTACGTCGGCGGCGCCGAACATGCCGTGCTGCACCTGCTCTACTCGCGGTTCTGGCACAAGGTGCTCTTCGATCGGGGCTATGTCAGCACGGCCGAACCGTTCCAGAAGCTGGTGAACCAGGGCATGATCCTGGGCGAGGCGGAGCTCACGCGCTTCCAAACGGCCAGTGGCAGTGATGTGCCGGTCGACGAGGTCACCGCCGGACCGGACGGCAACGAGGTCTGGTCGAAGACGAAAGAGCCGGTGCAGTCGATCTCGATGAACCCGCGCGAGTGGGACCGCGAAGGGGAGGAGTACGTTCGTCGCGCCGATGCGCCCGGAGAAGCGGTCGGCCAGCGGTTGCCGCAGCGGATGGTCGTGCAGCGGACTTACAAGATGTCGAAGTCGCGCGGCAACGTCATCAATCCGGACAGCGTGGTGGCCGACTACGGGGCCGACGCGCTGCGCCTCTATGAAATGTTCATGGGCCCGCTCGAAGCGACCAAACCCTGGAGCATGAGCGGCGTCGAAGGGATCAGCCGGTTCCTGGCCCGCGTGTGGCGAATGATTGCCGACGAGCGGGCCGACGACGTGCGGCTATCGTCCGGCGTGCGCGACGTGCCGGCGACGCCCGAACAGCTTCGCATTTTGCATCGCACGATCAAGGCCGTCACCGACGACCTCGAGAAAATGTCGTTCAACACGTCGATCAGCCGCCTGATGGAGTTCACCAACGAGGTCTCGCAGACCGATCCGCGTCCCCGATCGGTGGTCGAGCCGTTCGTGCTGCTCCTGAGCCCGCTTGCGCCCCATCTGGCCGAAGAACTGTGGCAAGTTCTGGGGCACTCATCGACGCTGGCCTACGAACCTTGGCCGGCGTTCGACGAATCAATGATCGCCGAAAGCGAGATCGACGTGCCGGTGCAGGTGAACGGCAAGTTGCGGGGCAAAATCCGCGTGCCGGTCGGCGCCGATCAGCCGGCCATCGAAGCCGCGGCCCGCGCCGACAGCGGTGTCGCCAGCTACCTCGCCGGCAAGACGGTCGTCAAGGTGATCTACGTCCCCGGGCGGCTGCTCAACTTCGTCGTGAAGTGACGGTTCGCACTGAAGTGACGGGCTAAAGGTAAGTTGGGCTGCGTCGATCGGATGGTCGGGCGTCTGCCGGCTGCTGCAATCGCCCGCGGACGTAAGATTCCTCAAGAATCGACGTTGTCGAGGTGGATATGGCACGTTCTGCCGATTGGGGCTGCGGAGGACCGTCGGGACCTTGATTCCGCGCAGGTCTCCCCGGAAGAATGGCTACGAGCCGGCAGTTTGCCGGTCAGGACGAAGCGGCGTTTCCGTCCGACAGTTCGCGCCCGATGCAATTGGCAGGTCCGGCAGAGGCCGCGTGGTGTTGACCCGCAAGTCGCGGGATGGAGTCGCCGGTTGGTTTTCGGCTGAGCAAGCGCGGAATGATTCCCGATATCTGCTTGGGCCTGAAAGATACGCATGCCAGCAGCATCTGGAGAAAGCCGCAATGAGCCATTCGCACCTGGGTGTCAAACATCTCTTGGCGCAGATCGAGACTGATCGTTCCCGTTGGGCCAATCGTAAGAACCGCCCCGAGTGGCTGGACGGGCTGGTCGAAGAGGCCGCCGCCAGTTTCGAGCCGCTGACCGGCGTTGCCCGCGTCGGTTACGAGTGCTTGCCAGAGGAGGGGGGCTGGAATGTCACTGTTTATTTGGGTGCGGTCGAGATTGTTGGCGGAAAGTCCGACGGCCTGACACGGCTGCCCGACTTTCGCTGCGATCTCAAGCGGTTGCTCGAGCAGTTCGCCCAGATCGACGAGCTCGAATGGACCGTCTGGCCGCAGGGCCCGGGAGAGGGCGGTCCGGCACAACTGTCGGTGGTGACGGTTGGCGGGACAATCGGCACCAGCCGCGTTTGTCTGCGGGTGCGGTCTTCGGCGCCCGAGGCAATCGGTCCGGGCTTGCGCGAATTTCCCGACGGGCGAGTGGAATCGGTCTAACGCAGCCCGACTTCCCAGACAGCCCGACCCAAGCACCGCGCACCAACAGATCTGGTGAGTCGTCGCCAGTCGACCCGTCGCCTCACGCCGGAGAGCCTGTCGAGCGGTTGGCCGCGCGGAACTCCCTATTACTTGCTGCTTGGCTGATAGACGGTCTTTGGGCCCGGGGCCGTGGACGCCGGATCGTCCGTCACGAGATTGAACTGCCAATCGCCGTGCCCGGGCTCCGTCAGGCTGACTTTGAACTGTTCGACGTTCGCGTGGCGATCCGGATCGTTGAACTGGTTCTTGAACCGATCGATGCCCTTGTAACCTCCGCCCCAGCTCGTCGGCATATCGACGAACAGGGCGATGTAATCGCCGGGGGGAACTCCGTCGCCCCGATCGTAGGTGCTGAACTCGAAAGCCCCGTCATTGGGTTCCGGCATGCAGTCGGCGAACAGAATTGGATGGCTGGCTGACGGTGGGTTTTTCGGATCGAAGAGCATCAGCACCAGCCGATGCTTGTCATACACCTTGATCCCGGGCGGCTGACCGTCAACCGTGACCGTGCCCGCGAACTTGGCAATGTGTTCGCGGCTGGCTCCCTGCGCCGCCAAGGCCTTGTTGAGCGCTTCGTCGGCGCTATCGCGGTGAGTGCACCCGGCCGCCAGTGCCAAAGCCAGCGCGGCGAGCGCCCACCGGCTGGGAGCTAGTGCCCCATGTTTCATGTGTTTCATATGACCTCAACTCCAAATCGTGATCAGTCGAGACGCTAGCCGTAGTGAAAGACCGGGACCGGCAATCTCCGGCTAGAAGCTGGCGTCGCTGACGGATCCGTGCCCCTTGATCGTGATCAAGCGGACGAAGACCACCAGACTCAGGTTCTCGCTCACGATGTGCGCCGAGCCGTCGCACATCGCCATGCCGCACGTCCCCGGATGGAACGAGTAGAGTCCCATGCCCACCTGGTTCGTGCAGTTGATGATGCAGCAGGCCGTCTTCGTCGAAGGACCGTTGCCGGAGAAGTTCGACCCGTCCATGGGGTTATACGCGTTCATGATGCAGGCCCAGCAACCGCCCCAGTTCTGCTGAGGCAAACCGGCGGCCGGCCAGCTCCCCGAACCGTTAGACAACTGCGCAGCCGTGACCTTCACGCCCCGCTGCCAAACGTCGGGACGCTCGGCCAGCTCGGCGCAGAGGATCGTGGTCGATGTGCCGTCGGTGATCTGCTCGATCGAGACGCCGACAGTGGGGTTCGACGCGTTCAGAGCGCCGCCACAGCAGAGCTCGTTCTTGCAGCTGTTCTGGAGGAGGTAGGCGCATTTGAGGCCACCGCGGAAGCGGTTGACGGCTGTGTAGTCACTCGCGCCGGAATAGTACTTGGGGAAAATGCAGGACAGCCCCGGAATGCAGCTGGGGTAGTCGATGTTGACGAACGGGTTCTGGCTCCGCGGCGACGACGGGCAGATGTAGGCGGGAACGATCTTGGCCACCGGCGTGCAGTCGGCAGTCGCCTGGCAGACGGACGAGTTCTGGAAGGTGTAACACTGCGAGGCCATGCCGGTAATCGAGGATGCGTTGATCGGCGAGAACATCGGCGAGTTCATGCAGAGTTTGTTGTACACCGTGGTGGCTTCGAGGAAGGGGAGGAGCCGTTCACCCCAGACGTGGATATTCGGATCGTCGTGGCAGTTGAACGGTCCGCCGCAGCCGCAGAAGATGGGGCCGAGGGCCGGTCCCAGGACGACGGTGATGGCGGGGGGGAACATCAGGTTGATGTCGTGGTAGTTGTGCGCGCTCAAGACGAGTTGCTTGAGATTGTTGCGGCACTGGGTGCGCCTGGCCGCCTCGCGGGCCGCCTGCACGGCCGGCAGCAAGAGGGCGATCAGCACCGCGATGATGGCGATCACCACCAATAGCTCAATGAGCGTAAAACCTCTTCGTTGAGAATTCATCACTTCGATCCTTTCACAAGCCCGAAAGAGAGACAGTCTTTTGGCCTTAATGCCATTTTTTTAGCACTTAGGACGAACCTCGGTTTTCTGTCGAATATCACACACTTTGCAGAGAAGCTGCCTCGCGACTCGCGTTGCCGCGCCGGGGGGCCTGCGCTTCAGCGAATCATCGCTTCTCCGGCCGCTCTAAACCTGCTCGGGGCTGGCCCGCCTGGCTACCAGAGCGTCATTCGGTCGGCCACGGCCTCGGCTCTGAAAACGGCTCACGATCCAAATCAGCACTTCGCCGGAACTCCAGGTGCACGAAGGCTTCCGCGCGGCGGTCATTCACGCCCGGAATGGGCCGAGCTATGCTGCACGAAAGAGACGTGGAATCCGGCACCTGACAACGTCGACCTGATCCAGAGTACGAAGTGCCGCGGACGACGACGCGAACCGATGTCCCGCAACGGCTTCGATCTGCCCCGGCCTCCTCAACGCCAGCGCGACGAGCGACTGTGATCGTGGATGCCAACTAATTAACACCGCCCGTCCGGAGTCGGATCGCGAATTTTTATGAAACCGTCATTAATTTTTTCCGGGATCGGCGCGACCTGCGGGGCGCTCGTGCTCGCCGCCCTCTTTTGGTGGCCTCTGTTTCGCGGCGGTGGATTTGTTGGCGGAGACGTTTACAGCTATTACCTTCCACAGAAGGTGGTCTACGCCGAACACTTGCGACACGCCGAACTGCCCCTGTGGAATGATCGAGCCGGTCACGGTTACCCGATTGTGGGCGAAAGCCAAACCGGCGCCTTCTATCCGCCGAATGCGGTTCTCTATCGGCTCCTCGGTGTTAACGCGGCCTACAACGCCAACCACGTGCTGCATTATCTGCTGGCGTTTTTTTTTGCTTGGATGTATGCCCGCACGATCGGTTTGAGCGTCTGGTCGTCCGGGCTGACGGCTCTCGTCTTTGTTTATGCCTGGTTCCCGCCGCGATGCTGTTGGGAGTGGGCCATCGTGGGCGGCGCTTGGATGCCGGCTGCCTTTTGGTGCGTCGAAGATTTCTTGCAGACGCTCCGCGGCCGGGCCCTGCTTGGTTTGACGGCGGTGATCGCGCTCCAATTGCTCGCGGGACATTTCAACCTGGCCTTTCTGACTTTGCTGGCGATCATCCCGTACATCGTGTTGCGAGTCGCCTTTGCCGACCCGGCGAAGCCGGCGGTGGAGGCTCGTTCTCGTACGCTGCGAATCGTGCTTCCCTTGGCAGCGCTTGTTTGCGGCTTCGGCCTGGCAGCCGTTCAGCTCGGACCAACGTGGGAATTGAAGCAGGTCAGTCAGCGAGAAACGCCCGGTTTGCACCATCGGCTTGAGCAGGGCTCGATTCCGTTTTGGTATTGGTCTCAGGCGGTGCGGCCCTGGTATTGGTATTCGGCAACGACCGACCGCGACGCCGCACTTCGTGCGTCGGAAGCCGACCTCGGCGCTCCGACCAACCAGGTCGAGGCGCAGCTCTACTTCGGGCTCATCCCGTTGATCCTGGCGCTCGCCGAAATCGTCCCCGCATTTCGCACGCGCGATCGGGTCAGTCTCATTTGGCTCGCTCTGGCCCTGGCGGCCCTGGTTTACACGCCTGGATGGCTGCTGCCGATCACGCATCACATTCCAGGCTTCGACTTCTTTCAGGATCCGGGACGTTACGGCTTGATCACGACGTTCGGTGTGGCGGTGCTAGCCGGCAAATCGCTCGACCGATTGCGAAACACGGGGGCGTTGTGGCTGGCGCTGGCGCTCTTGGGCGGATTTCTTGCCGCGATGTGGACGGCCCTCGCGCTCACCTCGCAGGCCGAGGATTTGACGGGAAGCGGTGATTCGGTTAGCCCGTTCGTGCTTGGACCGCTCACAGTCTCATCGGGATTGGTTTCGGGGCTGGCGGTCATCGGGCTGATCGGGCTCGTGCTGGCGATCCTGGCTCCTTACCTCGCGCGCACGCCCGACCGGTCGCAACCGTCCTCGATTGGCACCGCGATCTTTACGGCCTGCGCGCTCGTGGTGACGGCCCTCGACTTGTGGCTCGTGAGCCGCGTGGTCACGTACAGCGTGATGGTGGCCGATCCGCCGATCAATCATCTTGCACAGAGCCCGGTCCGCAAGATCCTGGCAGAGCGAGGCGGCACGGCCCGGGTCTACGCTCCGTTTCCAAACTTGGGGACGGTGCTCGACGCGGCGGCCACGCCGGTCTACCTGACGTTCGGCCCAGCCGCTTACGATGACCCCAAGCTGACCATGCCCAGCGGACCTAGTGCGACTCCCGCGCAGCAAGTCGATTGGATGCGGCAGGCCGGCGTGACGCACATCCTGAGCTTTGAGCCGCCGGCGCGGCTCGGCTATCCGGCCCGCGTTGTCTGGAGCGGTTTCGATCCGCTGCTCAATCCGGCAATGGCGCGGTTCGGCGAACCGTTTTATCTCTCCGAGCTCGCAGCCAGTCGTGGGCGAGTAGCCTGGGAGCATCCCGACGCGCATCGAACGGCAAAGATCACGGACTTCCGTTCCGACCGCGTCACCGCGCAGGCCGATTCACCGGCTGACGACCGGCTGATCCTGACCGATTTGATGTATCCGGGTTGGCAAGTGACGGTCGATGGTGCACCGGCCCAGCCGCTCACCATCGACGGCATGCTGCGGGGCGTCGACGTTCCCGCAGGTTCGCACACGGTCGTCTGGTCGTATCATCCGCGGTCCTTCTATTGGGGCCTGGCGGTCAGCCTGGTCACATTCCTGTTCCTGGCGGCCGTCGCCCACGTGCGGTACTGGCACCCGCAACGGTTGGCATTTCTCGATCCGGCACGTCATCCATGACCGCCCGCGGATTTAAGGTCGCGGCTGCCGCGATCGGCTTCACGCTCTTGTTCTGGTGGCCGCTGGCGTGCGGCGGCGGGCTGGTGGGCGGCGATACGTATCGCTACTTCCTGCCGCAGAAAGTTGTCTACGCCGAGTTGCTCCACCGCCACGAGCTGCCCCTCTGGAACAGTTGGGTCGGCTTTGGGTATCCGATCATCGACGAGAGCCAAACCGGCGTCTTTTATCCTCCCAACGTTCTTCTGTATTCGCTGCTGTCGGTGAACACGGCCTACAACTTCAACTTCCTGCTGCATTACGTGCTGGCGTTTCTCTTCACCTGGATGTACGCCCGCGCGATCGGTCTCAGCGGTTGGGGAAGCGGACTCGCGGCGCTGGTCTTCACGTTCGGTTGGTTTCCTCCGCGCAGCGGCCTCGAATGGGCCATCCTGACAGGCGCCTGGCTCCCAGCAGCCCTTTGGAGCTGCGAACGATTCCTGGTGACGCGACGCCCCCGGTTCGCCCTCCTGCTGTCGACCGTGTTGTGTTTGCAGCTCTTGGCTGGGCACTTCAATCTGGCGTTCCTCACGGTGCTGACGCTTGTCGCGTACGTGCCGCTGCGACTGTTCTTTGCCAACCGCGATTTGCCGGCGGAGACTCGCACGCGGGCGAAATCACTGGGTGGATTGTCGCTGGTCGCCGTCGGGACGGCCGGGTTGTTGGCGGCCGTCCAACTCGTGCCGACGTGGCAATTGATGCGTCTCAGTCAGCGCGTCGAGCAGGGACCCGATCATAATCTGCGCTCCGGGGCGATTCCGGTTTGGTATTGGTCGCAGCTGGTGGAACCTTGGTATTGGTACGGGCTGGGAACCAATCGGCAGGCTGCCCTGGATGCCGCACGAGCCGAGTTGGGCGGACGCACGAACCCGGTCGAGGCGCATCTCTTCGTCGGCTTGGTGCCGTTACTTCTGGCGCTGGCGTGGACGGCGATCGCCGTCAAGAGGCGCGATCGATTGAGCCTTGTCTGGGCCGGCTTGGGGCTCGCCGCTCTCGTCTACACGACCGGTTGGCTGGTGCCGATCGGTCAACATCTGCCGGGCTTCAAATATTTCTCTGCCCCCGGCCGCTACGGGCTGATCACCACGCTGGCCGCCGCCGTGCTGGCGGGCAAAGGTCTCGATTGGCTGCGGCAGACCGATTCGTGTGTGCTGCAAGTGGGAGTCCTGGTCGCGTTTGTCGGTGCGATGTTCACCGGGCTGATGCTGACGGGCGAGGCGCAGAGTGTGAGCCAGCTCAACGGTCGTCCCAGCCCGTTCACGCTCGGCGATCTCACGCTCAGCGATGGCCCGATCTCGGTGTTGTTGTTACTCGGCGTGCTGGCGGCCCTCGTCGCTTGGCTGGGGCGTTTTCTGGCGCGGGGTTCGACGCAGCAGCTGGCGATGACGTGCGGCCGCTGGACCTTCACGGCGTGCGCGTTCGTCGCGCCGACGCTCGAGTTCTGGCTCGTCAGCCGCGTTGTGGCGGATAGCGAGCTCGTCGAATCGCCGCCGATCCGCGCTTTGGATGCGAGCCCCGTGCGTGAGCTTCTATCGAGGCAGAAGCAGCCCGCGCGGGTTCTCGCGCCCGTTGCCAATTTGCCGTCGGTGCTCGGGGCCGCGGTCACGCCTCCTTACCTGACATTTGCGCCGGCCGCCTATTTCGATCCCGCCCTGGAGATGCCGCCCGCACCGGCGACCGATTCCAGTCCGGAACAGAAAGCCAAAAGCCTGCGCCAACAAATCGATTGGCTGCGACGAGCGGGCGTGACGCACGTGCTGGCGTTCGAGCCGCTCGATGCGGCTTGGCCCGTCCGGCTCGTTTGGGAGGGAGTTGATCCCCTGTTGAACCCGGCGTGGGCTCGTCTGCAGCCTCTGCTCCTTTACAAACTCGAGGGGAGTCGGGGACGCGTCGCTTGGGAATCCGCCGCAGCGGGGCAAGAGGCAAGCGTCACCGACTACCGGCCCACGCGTGTGGTCCTCGAAGCGCACTCGCCGGCGGGCGGACGGGTCATTCTGACCGACTTGCACTATCCCGGCTGGACGGTGACGGTCGACGGCGCGACCGCCGAAGCCCAGCTTGTGGACGGACAATTTCGAGGCGTCACGCTCACGGGCGGCGCGCACGAGGTAGTCTGGTCGTACTCTCCGCGCGACGTATACTGGGGTCTGTTCGTGAGCGCCGCGGCGTGGGTTGCGTTGGCAATTTTCGCGTTGACGCTGGTGTGGTCCTCGCGATCGGCAAAAACCTTCAACCGGATGAGCTGAGCAATGAAGGCGGCGTACATCACTCGAACCGGGCCTCCCGAAGTCATTGAATATGGAGATCTGCCCGATCCTCGGCCCGCGCCGACGCAGGTGCTGGTGAAGGTGGGCGCGGTCGCCGTCAATCCGATCGACACCTACATTCGCAGCGGCGCGGTCGCCATGATTGCCAACTTTCCGTACATCCTGGGGTGCGATCTGGCCGGAACTGTCGCCGCTTGCGGGGCTGACGTCCGTGGCATCAAGCCGGGCGATCGGGTGTGGGGGACGAACCAGGGACTGTTCGGACGACAAGGAACCTTTGCCGAATTGGCGGCAGTCGACGAACGCTGGCTCTATCCGACCCCGGCCGATCAGCCTGATTCGGAGGCGGCCGCCGGCGCCCTGGTCGGTATCACGGCTTGTTTGGGGCTCTTCCAAAACGCGAGCCTCAAGCCGGGCGAAACGCTGTTCGTCAACGGCGGCACGGGCGGCGTGGGGGCCGCAGTCGTTCAGCTGGGAAAATTCGCCGGGGCGCGCGTGATCGCCACGGTTGGCTCGGCTGAGAAGAAAAAGCTCTGTGAAAGCTGGGGCGTGGATCTGGCGCTCGACTATCACTCGACAACGCTCGACGACGAGATTCGCGCCTTTGCCGGGCCAAGCGGGATCGACGTCTGGTTCGAAACGCAGCGCGAGCCGACGCTCGATCGCACCGTCTCGCTGATGGCGCCGCGCGGCCGCATCGTACTGATTGCCGGCCGGGCAGCCCGTCCCGAGTTTCCCGTCGGTCCGTTTTACACGAAGGACCTGCGGCTGAGCGGCTTCGCGATGTTCAATGCCTCTCCCGAAGAACAGCGAGCCGCCGCCAAGACGATCGCCGCGCTGTGCCGCCGCGGCGGCTGGAAACCGCAGGTCGGCCGCAAATTCCCGTTAGCGCAGGCGGCCGATGCGCATCGACTGCAGGAAGACAACTCGACCCACAAGCAGGGCTCGCTCAGCGGCAAGATCGTCCTCGTGCCGTAGTTGAACTGCGGTCGCCCGCGGGAGATGAATCCGCGGTGTCGAAGTCTGCGGTCGCAGTCAGCTCTGTCTGCCGTTGGGCTCGATCGGTTCGATCTGCCCCTTGAAATGAGCGAGCGCGTCGGTCGGATTCATGTTGAACAGAGCCCGGCCGCCGGTCCCCCAGTGCCCCCGCTGATAGTGAAAGAGGGCCGCCGCGTCGCGAACCATGCCGACGGCTTCGAGCCCCTCCATGTCGCCCCCCTCGATCGCCTCAAAGCGGATGTTGATGCCGGCAAACGCGGTCAGCATTCCGGACTTGAGGTCCCGGCCGAAGGTGACCGTATCGAGCCAATCGCAATCGACCCACCGCAGCCCGCGCGGCTTTCCGAGCGCTTGTGCCTGGCGCAAGAACTGCAGCTCCAATTGCTCGCGCTGCAAGCGAAACGAGTGAATGGCTCGCTCGTTTCGGCGTCGGCGCCAAGCGCGCAAGGGAGACCACAACCAGGCGAGAGAGATCACGACATCGATCCTTTCGATCGGCACCGCTGATCAGGCATCACCGATCAGCGCCCCGTTGACACTCGGGCCTCGGGCAATTCAATCCCGTCCCGCAGTTCTCAGTCGGGAGATTCTTTCACCACCAAGACACCAAGACACCAAGTAAAGGCCCACTGAGCGAATCGGGATTTCTTGGTGGCTTGGTAGTAACAACGCTCCGCTAATTGTCCCGCGTCCCCGTCCGGTTGTTCAAATCAATCCCGTCCCATCCTTTCCCCCTCGCCCGGCCGCTTCGGCTGGGAGAGCGGCTGTGTTTCTTTTCAAGAGTTAAGTGGTTGAGATTGCAGGGTTCCAGTGCGTGTTGTTTTTGACCATCGTGTTGAGGATCACCAGCAGCTTGCGCATGCAGGCGGTGATGATGACC
>Ga0210390_10000810_pt1 | contig 31872 bp, 34 predicted proteins | sample IncBWH11OmetaG_FD_161050 | JGI IMG/M metagenome (GOLD analysis project Ga0210390, IMG submission 161050) | Forest soil microbial communities from Barre Woods Harvard Forest LTER site, Petersham, Massachusetts, United States - Inc-BW-H-11-O ...
GCGGACGTCCAGTCCGCGGACGTCCAGGCCGCGGACGTCCAGGCCGCGGACGTCCAGGCCGCGGACGTCCAGGCCGCGGACGTCCAGGCCGCGGACGTCCAGGCCGCGGACGTCCAGGCCGCGGACGTCCAGGCCGCCGCCGCGGCCGCGGCGCCCGCCGCGGCGTCCGCCCCGGCAGGCGCCAGGCTCGTCGCCGTGGGCGTCAACGGCGCGTCGCGGAACGGGCACGCCCCGAGCGTGATCGTGGCCGCCATCGACAGCTCCCCCGCCGCCGCCCTGGTCACCGAAACCGCGGCACGGCTCGCCGCTGACGACGGCCGGGTGGTGCACGTGGTGCACGCCCAGGAAGGCGTGACGGCTGGCGACAGCGGAACCGATGGTGAGGCGGTCGAAGCCGCCAAGGCGGTCGTCCGCCACCACCTGACCAGGCTCGCCGGTAGCCACATTCAGGCCGAGGGCCAGGTGCTGTTGCACGCCACCGGCCACGGGACGGCGGGCAAGCTGATCGCCGAGTACGCGAACGAGATCGGCGCGACCACGATCATCGTGGGCGCGGCCACCCACCACGGAATGTCCGCGCTGATGGACGCCAGCGCCAGCGCGGAGCTTCGCCGGCACGCCAACGCCCGGGTCCTGGTCATCGACCCCGAGGCCCCGGCCACCAACGCCGCGGCCTTCGGGAGCTAGCCCGGCCTCTTGCTTGGGGGCGGCGCGGAGATGGGATTTAGGTGGCGGGCGAGGAAGGCTAGGGACGGGGGTTCCTGGGCGGTGAAGAACGAGCCGTCGTGGCAACCGTTGCCGAAGTCGACGACGGCGCCCTTTGGCAAGGCGCTGGCCAGGGCGCGCACGCCGGGGTAGAACGGGTCGGCGTAGCCCGCGGCAACGCGGACCGGCAGCCGCGCCAGGGCTGCGGCGTGGGTGACCGCGTCGTCGGCCGCGAAGTCGGCCGCGGACGCGTAGGCCCCGGCGTTCGCCGCCTTCGCCTGCGCGTAGCTTGTCCAGATCGCCGGGCTGATCGCGGCGACGGCGGCTACCAGCGGCGGGTATTTCTCGGCGAGCAGCAGGGCGCCGTAGCCGCCCATAGAGATGCCCATCACGCCGATCGGGTGCGGCGCCACGCCCAGCCCGCGGCGCCGGCACAGCGGGATCAGCTCGCCTGTCAGCATCTCCATCGGGTCGTCGCCCGGGTGGGGGTTCCAGTAACCGTCGCCGCCGTCCACCGTGACCATGGCCATCGGGCCCAACGGCACGGCTCCGGACCGTAGTGCAAGCGCCTGCGCGGGCGACATCCCGGAGACCGCGTTGGTGTGGTCGCCGCCGAAGCCGTGCAGCATGATGACCAGCGGCAGCCGGTCGCCCGGCCGGGCCCCAGGCGGGTAGGCGATCGTGTAGCCGACGGTACGGTTCCTGGCTCGCGAGTAGAAATCGCCGGACTGCGACGGACCGGGCGCGGCGTAGGGCGTCAGGTCCGGCGCCGGCACCGAGCACGCGCCGTCGAACCTGTCGAGCACGGCCTTGCCCGGCAGCACGCCGCGGTCGACAAGCTCGGCGCCGACGGCGCCGGCCACCGCCACGGCCGCCACCGAGGCGAGGGTGTAGCGCAGCACGTGACGGCGCGGTGTGTCCTGGGGTTCCATCGGTCAGCGCCCCGCGAACCCGAGTCCGAGCCGGGCCGTGCGCGCCGCCCGCTGGGCGATCCCGAACGCCAGTGCCATTATCGTCACGCCCGCGACGTCTATCAGGCCAGCGTGGAACAGGCTGCGCTGGCCGCCGGTCGCCACCCAGCAGGAACAGCCCGCCAGGAAGACGGCCATCACCGCGCACGCCACGGTGCCAAGACGCGCCTCGAACGCCAGCAGGCGAGGCGAGAACTCGGTGCGGCGCACCAGCGTGGCGGCGGCGGCCACCGCGCACGCCAGCGCGATAGGGCTGACCGCCATCCAGGCCAGTTCGGCGGCCGGGAACGCCGCGAGCGCCCCTGGGTGTGCCCAGTAGGCGGAGACCGACAGCGACGTAGCCCACTCGAACGCCGCCAGGCCGCCTGGGACCAGGCCGCGGTGTCCGCCGGTGCCCGGCCAGCCGTTGCCGAAGTGGCGGCCGCCGACGAAGAGCAGCGTCGTGGCTGTGATCAAGAGCGCGGCAGGGACCGTCAGGGCGCGGCGTGGCCGGCGCACGGCCTGGACGGCGACGGCGCAGGCCGCCGGAAGCGCGGCGGCCGCGCCCAGGGCCAGGAAAGCGAGCATCGCGGCGGACGTCACGACGGTGGCGACCGTCGCCGTGCCGCTCGCTGGCGCGGCCCACTGCCAGCCGATCGTGAGCTGGGACCACAGCGCGGCGCCGAAGCCCAGGAAGACAGCGGCCGCGCAGCCGAGTGAGGCCAGCCCGGCGCGTGCCTGACGGTCGCGGGCACCCGGGGCAGTCGCGGCTCGGACCGGCAGGCCAGCCAGGCCGGCGTCGGCAAGCCGCGCGACGATCCCGCCGCGGGCGATGTCCAGCGTACGGGCCGCCGAGCGTGGTCGTTCGCGGATGTCGGCGATCAGAAGTTCGGTGAACTCCTCGTCATAGCGGATGCGCCATGCCGCCGGATACCAGCGCAGCAGGCGGGCCGCGCGGTCAGTGGCCTCCCTGGGCGTGCCGGGGGCTGCGTTCACGCGGTGCCCCAGTGGCCGGCCAGGCGGCTTAGGCCGACGTCAGCGACCCGGCGTTGCGCGTCCAGGTGCGCCTTGAGCGCCACCGCCCCGGCGGCGGTGAGCCGGTACGGGCGGCGGCGGTCGTCGCTGTCGACCGCCTCGATCAGGCCCTGTGACTCTAGCCGGGCGAGCGCCTCGTACAGCGTGCCCGGCGAAATGCGCACCCCCGCGAACGACTCGATGTCCTTGGTCAGTGCGTACCCGTGCTTGACCCCGTCGGCCAGGCTGGACATGATCAGCGTGGCCGCGCCGGCGTACCGGCCGAATCCTGCCAGTGCCTTGCCCTCATCGGGCTCGTTCCTCGCGCCCTTCCGCATGCCCGCCATCTTATATCGGCCACCGATCTATCGGATACCGATACTAAGAAAGTAGAACGACGCAAGGACGGGCGTGGGTGGGTTCGGTTGGCGAGCGGGTTGGGGTTGGCGGGCGGGTTCGGGTGGGGGCGGGCGGGTTCGGGGGCGCGGGAAGACTGCGCGAGAATGCTTGCTGTGCGTCACATCTGGTCACGGGGCGCGATATCAGGCGTCGCGCTGATGCTGATCTGCGGAGTCGGCCTTGGCCTGGCCTGGCCAGGTCCCGGCGGCCCCGCGGACGGGTCGGCTCCCGCCCGCGCGCTCACCCAGGCCGGGGACGCGCCGAGGCCCGCCGGCTACGCACGCGCGCCGGCCAGGTACGCCACGGCGCTGTTCTCCCCCGCGGCGAGGCCCGATCCAGCCGACGTCCGCGCGTGCGGCGCACTGCCGCGGTTCCCTGACGGCACCGCCGCGCAGATCATGGCCGGGCGGCTGACGATCGCGCCGTTCAAGCCCGTTGTCATCGACCCGGGCCGGGACGGCGGCATCGACTGGGCGATGAATCCCTACAACGACCCGACATGGGTACTCGACTTCCAGACCGGCACCTGGATCGAGTCCCTTGTCGAGGCATACCTGGCCGGCGGCCAGCACGCCGCTAGGTACCGGGCCCGGGCGGAGGCGATCCTCATGGGCTGGCTGGCCAGCGTGCCGCTGGCCAGCCAGAACCCGGAGACGCTGATGTGCTCGGCCGAGGCGTTCCCAGGCCAGGCCTGGATTCACGACCAGATTCCCGTCCTGCTCGACTACTACGCCGCGCACTGGCAGGGCGCCTACAACCACGGCCTGTCCCAGGACCTGGAACTGCTCCGGGCCGGCTGCGTCTACCCCGCGAGCCAGTGGGGCGGGCAGCCGTTGTACTGGCGGCAGCTCGCCAGGCAGCAGATGATCGAATCCTTCCAGCCGAACCAGTACGGGCCGGCCGTCGACGCCCAGGGCGCCACCAACGAGCAGGCCACCGGGTACGCGAACTTCACGTTCGGGCTGTGGACCACCGCCGAGGCCAACCTCGCGGCATGCCACCTGCCGCCGCTGCCGGCCGCGGACACCGCGCGGATCGCGAGCATGGCCACGTTCCTCGCGCTGGCCACCCAGCCCGACGGCAGGCTCGTCCAGATCGGTGACACCTACGCGATAACGCCACGCGACCGGGCCGGAACGCCACTGGAGTTCGCCGCCACCGGGGGCGCGGCGGGAAGGCCGCCGGCTCAACGTGTCGGGGTATACGCCGCCGGTTACGTATTCGGCCGGTCCGGGTGGGGAACGCCCGCATCGCTGCGGACAATGTCCTTCTATTCGCTGCGATTCGGGCCTGGCACCCAGATCCACGGGCACGCCGACCACATGGGGCTGACCTACTACGCGCGCGGGCGCGACCTGATCGTGGACAGCGGGCACGACGGCTACGCGAACAACGCGTACCGAGCCTACTTGCTGTCGCCGGAGGCCGCGAGCACGCTCGTCCTGCCGGATGTGCCGTTCGACCCGTCCGCGGCCACCTCGGTGGTGGCCGACGATATCGGCGCGAGCGCACAGTTCTACGAGTTCACCGATACCGCATTCGGCGGGTACGTCCGCGACCGCAGCGTTTACGTCAGCCAGGCCCCGGACTTCGTGGTCGTGTTCGACCGGGCGGCGGGCGGCGGCGTTTACCAGCAGCTCTGGCACCTGGACCCGGGCCTGACGGTGCGGACGGTGGGCGCCGGCTACGCCGTCGCGACGGCACCGGGCACGGAACTGGAAATCCGGCAGGTCGCGCTGCCGGGTCAGGTCATCCCTCCGGGTTCAACGCGGGTTACCCGCGGGCAGGTCGACCCGTATCAGGGCTGGGTGTCCCGCGGCCAGAACCAGCGCACCCCCGCGCCCGTGGTCACGATGACCAGGTACGGGGGCAGCGCGGCTATCCTCACGGTGATCGTGCCGGCCGCGCCCGGCACCCCGGTCAGCGCCTCGGCCGTCGCGCACGGCGCGGGACAGTACCTGCTGCGGATCGCGATCGGCGCCGCGGCGCGGACCCTGCTGGTCAGCGCCGGCGGCGCGATCAGGGCGTAGCCAGCCGCGGCCGCGTCAGCCCGCGGGCGGCGCGGGCTCGTCGCGTGTCGCCTCGATCTCAAGCGTCACCTGCAGGCCGTCGGGAACCATGAAACCGCCTCCCGCCAGCGCCACATGACCGAATTTCAGGACGTCGAAGTCGCTGCGCTTGATCTCGGTGGTGGCCGTGAGCCCCAGTCTGTTCTTGTTCCAGACGTCGGTGATCACGCCGTTGACGGTGAGATCGAGGGTTACCGGCTGCGTGATGCCGTGCATGGTGAGATCGCCGTCCAGGGCGTAGCGGCCGGCCGATTCCTCGCGCAGCGCCCGAGAGGAGAAATCGATGGCCGGGTACTGCGCCACGTCCAGGACATCTGGACCCTGGATCTTTTGGTCGCGGATTTTATTTCCGGTTGCAATGGTGGAGGCGTCGATGGACGCCCGCACCGAGGACTCCACCGGGTTTTCCGCGATGGTGATCGCGCCCGTTGGTCCCGACGCTAGTCCCCGCGCGAACGCGACAGTGAAGTGCGAGACGGTGAAAGTGACGAAGGAATGCATCGAATCAATGGTCCACGTGCCTGGCTCGGGAGGCAATTCTGCCATGTGGAACTCCATTCAGGGTTGTGGCTGATGTCATCATCCCGCCGCCGCGGGCTCAGTCATATCAATTCGGCGGGAACGGGCAGCGAGCGAAGGTGATTCTCGAGCAGGGGCGCCAGCTCGGGCGGAAAACCCGCGGCGGGCGAGCGCACCGCCGATTCGGCTATCAGCCCACGGCGCCGGAGGGTTTCCTTGCGGATCGCGAGGCCTATCCCAGGCTGGTTCTCGAAGTTGGCGATCGGCAGCCACGGGCTGAACGAGTCCCGGGCGGCGGCGAACCCGTCGGCCTGGTACGCCCGGACCGCGGCGATGAGCCCCTCGGGATAGGAGAACCCCGTCATCGCGCCTGCGGCACCCGCCGTGAGCTCGTCGATGAGGCCGACGCCGCCGAGCCCGCCGAACAGGGGTACCGCGACGGAGCGGGCCAGGATCGATATCGCTACCGCGGTCGGCGGCGCCTCGCACTTGACGGCCGCCACGTACGGGCACCTGGCGACCAGGGCGGCGAGCGCGTCCGGCCTGATGCTGACGCCGCTGGCGACCGGATAGTCCTGCACCACCACCGGCAGTCCGCACTGATCGTTCAGAGTCCCGAAATGCCGCAGGAGCGTCTCCGGGTTCGCGCTGTTGACCTGAGCCATGAACGCGGTCAGCGGCGCGCCGCCTGCCTCGCGCAGCACCCCGGCCAGTTCCACCAACGGCCCGGTCGACCTCGGGCTGAGACCTGCCACCACGGGCATGCCCTCCCCTGCCTCGGCCACGGTCGCGATGACGTCCGCCTGCTCGCCGACGGACAAGCTCGTCGCCTCGCCGAATACGCCCAGCGCCACCACGCCTGCGGCGCCGATCCGGTGGTAGAACCGCACCTCGGCCTGGAGCGACCGGTGATCGACGGCCTGGCCGGGGCCGTGGAACGGCGTCGCGAGGACGCCCCACACCCCGGGCGCGAGAGTCTTGGCATACGTCCCTGACGACTGTTGGTTGGTCACGGATACTCCCAGGTCTTCCGCTACGTCTGCCGCGGGGTCTGGCTCGCGTCGAATTCGTACAGTACAGCCGGATTGCGCACGAGCACCCGCGCGCGTTCGACGGAGCCGGGCACCAGTCGGTGCAGCAGTGCCATCATGTCGGCGGTGCAAATCTCCTCGGTCCAGGAAAGGTGGGGGAAATCAGTCCCCCACAGCACCCGGTCCGGTGCCGCGGCCAGCAGCGCCCGCACCATCGGTGCGACGTCGGCAAAGCCGTCCTGCCCTGAGATCCGGTACGGGCCGCTCAGCTTGACCCAGCAGCGGCCCGGGCCATCGGTCATCAGGTCGAGCAGCGCACGGAAACCCGGCTGGTCCGGGCCTTCCCGGGCAGGAAACAGGCCAAGATGCGCGAGAACGAAATTGACCGGCAACTCCCGCAGCGCCGGGAGCGCTTCGACCACCAGCCAGCCGGGGGCGAGCAGGTCCAGATGCCACCCCAGTTCGCGCGCCAGCGCCCCATGGCGGCGCAAGCGCGGCAGGACCGCGTCCGTCCAGCCGGGTTCGGGGCGCATCGGCGACTGCACGCTGTGCCGCGCCTGGCTGAGCGGGAAGCAGTTGACCCGCAGGCCCCGGACGCCGAGGGCATGCCAGCGGTCCAGTTCCCTGTCGGCCGGGCCTGTCCCGGAATCGTCCAGTTGCACGACGCCGCGGGCGCGACCCGACCCGGCCGCTTCAAGCGCGTCGAGGAGGCAGCGGTTGTCCGCGCCGTAGAGGCTAGGCTGCACGAGTACCTGCCGGTCCAGCCCGAGCGGTCCCGCGATGGCGCGGTAGGCGTCCCAGGTCGCCCACCACGGAGCGGTCGTCAACCCGGGCCGCAGCGGGTAGCGCTGCTGAGGGCCGAAGACGTGCAAATGGGTGTCGCAGGCGGCGGCCTCCGGCGGGTTGGTCAAGTCACTACCCGCCATACCCGGCGAGGAAATCCAGGATGTGACGGTTGTAGGGTCCCGGGTTCTCCATGTACACGAGGTGACCACCGCCGGGCACGATGACGAGCCTGGAACCGGGGATCTGGGCCGCGATCTTCTCCATGTGGCCGGTCGTGCCGCGCGGGTCGTCGTCACCGTTGATCAGCAGCACCGGGATACCGGCTGCCGCGATGGGCGCGATGTCGTTGCGGCTGTAGAACGTGCCGTTCAGTCGCTGGGCCGAGACCCGCGAGTTGACCCCGATGAGTTCGGTGGTCAGCAGATGCATCTCGGGGCTGCGGGTGGAGAAGTCGTCCTGGCCGATCATCCCCTTGACCAGTTCCGCGTACGGCGGCTGCGGCTCATCCGCGGCGGGCGCACGCCGCCCGGTGTCGACAAGCCCGGCAGGCGTGCTTGACAGCACCAGCGCGCGCACTCGCTCGGGGTACCGGGACGCGAACCCCGCCACCACCGCTCCGCCGAGGGACTGGCCCATCAGCGCCACTTTTTCGTAGCCCAGATGGTTGAGGAGTTCCCTCAGATCGTCGACGGCGCTCACGCTGAAGTCGCCGTTCTCCTCCGAGAAACCGAAGCCGCGCTGATCGTATGTCACGACCGTGTGGTGGTCGCGGAACTCGACCACCTGGCGGAACCAGCTGATGTGGTTGGACGCGCCGCCATGGGCGAGCACCAGGGGAGACCCCTGGCCGAGTACCTCGTAATACAGCTCGGTGCCGTTAATCTTCGCGAAAGGCATCCTGATTTCCCCTGTCACTCATTGAAGGGAAGCGGCCGGTTCTCGTCGGACCTGCCGCGCTTGAAGATTTCGACCGCGTCCGGGAATTCCCAGTAGATCTCCACGCGGTTTCCGTCGGGGTCTTTGACGTAGATGGAATGCTGACTTTCGTGATTCATCGTGTTCTCGATCTGGACGCCGGCCTCTTTCAGCGTGTTGTAGGCCTCCACCAGGTCTTCTTCCGTGGCGACCTCAAGCGCCATGTGGTGCATGCGCTGGCCCGCTAGTTCGTCGAGTTGACTGGTCGATACCGCCGAACGGGGGAAGAGGTCGACGTTATGGCCGTGCGTCCCCACCCCGAGGAACGTTCCGCCGTGGTCGGGGTCCTCCTCGCGGATTTCCATGCCGAGGACATCGTGGTAAAAGACCTTCGACTTTTCCACGTCGCCGACTACTAGTGCCACGTGCCCTGTCTGCTTCAACCTGATCATTGTTCTTGCCCGATCCTTTCTGCGGGTGCGCTGACGGGGGATTCACGCTTAGGGGCCGCCATCTTGGCCGCGCCGCTGCCGAGGTACACACTGCCGATTTCCGCGTGGTCGCGAAGCCCTTGCGCTGGGCCTGCCAGCCGTACGCGGCCAGCCTCGAGCAGCACCGCCTTGTCGGCGACCTCGAGCGCCGCCTTGGCGTTCTGCTCGACTAGCACGACAGTCTTCCCGCTCTCGCGCATCCGCAGGATGCTGTCGTACACCACCCGCATCGCCGCGGGATCGAGTCCGATGGACGGCTCGTCGAGCAATACCACCCCAGGCTCTAGCATCAGGCACCTGGCGAACTCGACCACCCGTTGCTGGCCACCGGAAAGCCGCCCGGCGCGCTGCTTGGCGTACCTGGTCACGATCGGGAACATCTCGTCGATCATGGCGCGGCGCTCGGCGAAGACGCGGTGGTCGCGGACCGTGTAGCCGCCCAGGTTCACGTTCTCGTCCACCGTCATGTTAGGGAAGAGGCTGCGTGCCTGCGGCACGATGACGATGCCCGCGGAGATCGCTTGCAGCGGCGAGATCCCGGTGATCTCCTTGCCGTCGAGCAGGATCCGTCCGGAGCGCGGGCGCAGCAGGCCCACGATCGTGGCGAGCACCGTGGACTTGCCCGCGCCGTTCGGCCCGATCACCGCGGTGATGCTGGCGCCTGGAACACCGAACGACACTCCGCGCAGCACGTCGCCGCCGCCGTAGCCCGCGACGAGGTTATCCAGGATCAACGTGTCAGGCCCGCCCGCCGTCATGTCAGCTCCTACCGTCGCCGAGGTAGGCGTCCAGCACCTGCGGGTCGCTGCGCACGTCGTCCGGGCAGCCGCTGGCGATGGTCGATCCCCGGTGCAGCACCGTGACCGGATCGCATAGCTCCATGACGAACTCCATATTGTGCTCGACGATCAGGAACGTCTTGCCCAGGCGGTTGAGTTCGCGGATCTGCCGGGCAAGCTGCTCGATGAGCCTGGCGTTCACTCCGGCGGTCGGCTCGTCGAGGAGAATGAGCTGTGGGTCCGTGACCAGGACGAAGGCGAGTTCGAGCAGCCGACGTTGACCGTAGGACAGCGAGCCCGCGGGATCTTGCCATTTGCCTGCGAGACCGACGAAGTCAAGAGCCTCAAGTGCCCGCTGCCGCTGCGCCTTGGAGCCCTTCGTCTGCACCATGCTGCGCACCCAGCCGGTGCCGGACTGCGTGGCGACCAGCACGTTCTCAAGCAGGCTCAGCTGGGCGAAGACCCTGGACAGCTGGAAGGTCCTCGCGACGCCGAGCTTGAAGATGGTGTCTGGCCTGCGGTTAGTGATCGCCTTGCCGTCGTAGCGGACTTCCCCCTGTCGTATCGGCAGGTATCCGGTGATCACGTTGAACAGCGTTGTCTTACCCGACCCGTTCGGTCCGATGAGGGCCGCGATCTTCCCGCGTTCCACCGAGAGCGTGCAGTCGGCGAGGGCAAGGAGGCCACCGAACGACCTGCAGACTCCGCGGACCTCGATCAGCGCGTCCATCCTCACTTGCCTCCCGCGGTCGGAATGTGCGAACGAGTAGACCGCAGCGCCTTGATGACCGGGTGCAGGTCGTGGCGGAGCTTGCGCGGGTGCAAGTGCTGGTGGATCAGCGGATAGATGCCCTGCGGCAGGAACAGGATGACGATGACGAACACGACACCGTAGAGCACAAGGTACAGGGTGGTCGACGAGAACGTGAGGGTCAGGTACTGCTGCAGGGATTCGAGCACGGCGGCGCCGAGGAGCGGACCCGCGATCGTGCCGAGGCCGCCGGCGATGCACATCACCGCTACCGACGCGTCGAAGAGCGGGTCAAAGGCGAACTGCGGGAGAACCTGGCCGATGAAGTAGGCGTAGACCGCGCCGGCCATGCCGATGGGGCCGGCCGAGATGACCCATGCGACCAGCTTCACCCGCCCGGTGTTCACGCCCAGGCTGATGGCGCGGTCTTCATCGTCGCGGATGGCGTTGAGCTGGAGGCCGAACCTTGTCCGGCCCATCCACGCGTAGAGCACGACGGTGGCGATCACCAGGATGAGGCCGGCGTAGTAGAAGTGGTCGTTGAAGCTGTCGCCGATCCACGGCGCGACCGGCATGTAGATCCCGAATGACCCGCCGAGCCAGTTCCAGTTGAAGGCGACAAGCTGGAACACAAAGAAGATGGCGACGGTCAAGATGACGAACTGATGCCGACGGGTCCGCAGCGCCACGATCCCGTACGGGATGGCGACGACCATCGCCACCAGCCCTGCCAATGGCGCCAGGGCGAATTCCAAGTAGCTCCCCGACAGGTGCATGCCGCGGACCAAGACCGCCTCCGCGTAGGCCCCGGTGCCGTAGAAGGCCGCGTAGCCCAGCGAAACATATCCCGAGGACCCGGCGAAGCCGCCCCAGCATGTCGCGGCGGTCATGAACAGCAGGGCCCAGACGCCGATGCCCGTCGCAACTGGATTGGTCACCACCACAGGGAAGAGGGCGAAGACCGCGATGACGAGGACCACTCCGGCCACCCGGCCGCGTGACCGCACGGCCGGCGATATGTCCGCGGCTGCCTGGACGTCCGTCTGGTCCGCGCCGCCAGGGCCGGACAGGTTCAGCACACTCATGTCGCGACCGCCCGGCCAAGCAAGCCGTTCGGCCGGACGAGCAGCACCACGACGAGGACCACGGAGAAGACAAGCGGCGCCCAGTCGGGCGACCAGAGCACGGCCACGAGGTTCTCGACCACGAGCAGCACGATGGCCCCGACCAGTGCCCCGCCCATGCTGCCGAGGCCGCCGAGTACGACGATCGTGAGCAGCCGGGAGATCAGGTCCGATCCGCTGTCGCCGTTGAACGCATTGGTCGCGCCGAAGATCATCCCACCGGCCGCCGTGACGGCGACACCGATGCCGAACACGATCGTCGATACCCGATGTACCGGCACCCCGACGAGCATCGCCGATGTCCGGTTCTGCTCCGTCGCCCGTACGCTGCGGCCGAACCTGGTGCGGTACAACAGCAGGCTCAGCGCGCCGAGCAGGCCGGCCGCCAGCAGGAACCCGTAGACGTAGATTTCCGGCAGGTGCATGCCGAACCAGACGAAGGAGTTGTCGACGTACGGGGCCTGCACCTCCACGAGCCCCGAGCCGAAGATCATGTCGAGCACGCCTTCCGTGATGACCGAGACGGCATAGGTCGCCAGGATCGCCATCACCACGAAGTTGAAGATGCTCAACGTCCGGAGCCTGCGGATGAACAGCATCTCGATGCCCACCCCGAGCAGGAAGAGCGCCGGAACCGTCACCAGCAGCCCGACAAACGGGTCGATCTGAGCGTGCTGCTCGAGCTCATAGCTCAGGTACGCGCCCAGGACGACCAGCGCGCCCTGGGCCACGTTGATCACCTGCATCACGCCGAAGGTCAGGGTCAGACCCGCGGCCATCAGGGCGTATACGCCGCCGGTAAGTATCCCGTCTACGACGGCTTGCCCTACTATCACGCCGACCCCTGTCGTCTGTTCCGTGTCATCAACTGGCGCCCCAGGCGGGCTTGGGGAAGACCAGGCCCTGGACACCGGACTGCGGCGGGTCGGCGGCGACGTACTGCCCGCCCTGCCACTGGAACAGGAACGCGCTCGCCGCCTTGTTCTGGCCGAGCTTATCGAAGGAGACCGGGCCGAGCACCGTCTGGATGGTGGCGCCGGAGTGCAGGTAGTTCATGATCGTCTGCTGGTTCAGGCTGTGCGTTGCCTCGACCGCCGCCTGCATGACCTCGCCGACCGAGTACCCTTCCGCCACGGACGGGTCGATGCTGCTCGCCGTGCCGCCGTACGCCTTGAGGTACGCCTTGACGAATGCCTGGCTGTCGGGGTTGTTGTAGTCCGGGTACCAGCTTCCCGAGGTTACGATGCCGTTGGCGTTGGCGGTGCCGCCGATGGCGGGCGCGAACTGCGGCGGGTTGGCCCCGTTGGCCGTGTAAAACGCCTCGGGGTTGTACCCCTGCTGGATGAAGGCGTGTACGAACGGCGACAGCACGGACAGGTCACCGGCTCCGAGGATCACCACCTGGGCGTGCGTGGCGGCGATCTGGTCCGCTATCGGCGTGTAGTCCGCCACCTCCTGCGGGAAGGTCTTGCTGTAGACGGTCTTGATGCCCGCCGCCTGCAGAACCTGCTGCGCGCCCTGTGTCTCGGGCTCATCGAAGGGGTCGTTCTCTGTGGCGTACGCCGCGGTCTTGGGCCGGTCGGACACGGGCAGCGACGCGAGGTACTTCGCGAACGGCACCACGGTTCCCGCTATCGTCAGTCCGGTGTCGAAGACGTTGGTCAGACCCGAGTTGAACACGACGGGGCCGCCGCCCGCTCCCTCGACGAGCGCGTAGCCGAATCGCAGCGCCTCGCGGGCGGCCGGCACCGTGAACAGCGTCGACACCGGACCGAAGAGCAGCGAGGCGTGGTCGACGGAGATCAGGGCCTGGTAGTTTGTCGTGACCTCTGGCTGGTTGCTGGCATCCGAGAGGATCTTCATCGTCACCTTGCGGCCCAGCAAGCCACCGTGACTGTTGACGTAGCTGGCCCACATGTCGTACCCGCGGGCGTACGGAAGTCCCTCCGTGGCGAAGTCACCCGATAGCGATAGGTCAGCTCCCACGACAATGGGTGCGCTGCTCGTTGTCGTCGTGTTGGCCTTGGTACCGCCCGATCCGCAGGCGGCGAGAGAAATTGAGAACAGCACTGATGCTGTAACCAGAGCAATCGGGGTCCGCTTCATTGCAACCCTCCCCTTTGTAATCTCTAGTGAGAATCGATAACGCGCCGGACGAAGCGGTACTGAAGCTCGCCCGCCGTCCGCGGAGCGCGTTCACCGGCGACACCACGAATCCATGTCACCGGGCAGCCGGCCGCCTGGGCGACAGCGTGATCCGTGCCGCCAGGAGGTGAAGCGATGTCGATAACCAGGCAACCGTCGAGTTCCTTCAGCACCGCGAGCGGCATGCTGGAGGTGGACGGCACCGTATTGACGATGACCGTCGCGTCCGCCATGGCGGCGGCCCGGTCATCGAATGCCACTGTCTGCGCCCCGCGCTGTTCGGCCCGGGCCAGTGACTCCTCGCGGCGAGCGGCCACTGTCACGCGAGCACCGAGCAGCACCAGCCGATCGGCGAGGGCGGACCCGGTGGCGCCATAGCCAAGGACGAGAACTCGCTGATCGCGCAGCACCTGGTCGGTCCGGCCCACTAGCAGCGCGAGCAGCCCCTCGGCGGCGGATGTGGCCACGCGCACCCGCAGGGCTTCGTCGTCCTTAGTCTGATAGACGGTCGTCGGCACGGTATCTGCCAGTGCCAGCAGGGAGGACGAGGCCCGGCCGAGCACGATCCCGCCCTTGGTCACGTCGGAGGCGCGCAGCACCGACTCGTTCAGCGAGATCGGGCCGCGCGCGTAGGGCGCGTACACCACGTCGCCCTCGCCCAGGCCGGGCGCCGGGCAGAGCAGCCACCGCCGCCCCGCCACGGCTTCCAGCGCCGAACTCGCCTCTAGCTTGGCGACGCCCGCCAAGCCGTCGTCCAGCCCAAGAGACTGGCAGGCCGACGGTCCGAGGCCGTATGTCGTGACGTCAAAACCATCCCGGCACAGCAGGTTGGCCATGATGACCTCGCGCGCGTCGCCACCTAGTACTGCGATGGACGTGCGGGCATCACCGTCGCTCACGCGGCGGCCTCCTTCCGGGAGTAGGGGGTTTAGCCGGTCTTGACCGGCCCGTTCAGGAAGAAGTTCAGGACGAACTGCCGCGACTTTTCGATGTGACCCGTCATCTCGGCCTCCGCCCTGGTCGCGTCGTGAGCGGCGATGGCGTCGACGATCCGCAGATGCTCCTGCGCGCAGCCGACCTGATAGCCGATCGACGGCGTGTCCCGTTGCCGCAGGGCCCAGACAAGCGTGTACGCGTTGCTCGCCAGCCTGGCCAGCAGTTCGTTCCCGGTGGATTGCGCGATCGCCGCGTGCAGTTGCTGGTCAAGCTCGCGGAAGCCGGCGCCGTCGCCGGCTTCCGCGAGTTGCAGGGACTGCTCGGCCAGGTCCAGTAGCAGTGCATGATCGGTCGGCGCGGCGGACGCCGCCGACTGCCGCGCCGCGAAACCCTCCAGGGCCGTGCGGACCTCGAAGGCGTGCTGGATGTTGTCCGCTGAGGGCTTGACCACCCGGGCGCCCCGGTTGCCATCCGGGACTATCAGCCCGATGCCCTCGAGCCGGAGCAGTGCCTCACGTACTGGCGTCTTGCTCACGTTGAGCTGACCGGCAAGTCGTGCCTCGGAGATCCGGCTGCCGGGCGGCAGATCCTTCCGCACAATCGCGTCCCTGACGATGCCGAACACGATCTCGGCAAGCGGTTCGGGCTTGACGCCGATCGGTTCAAGTGCGTGCACGGTGTCCGCCATATCAGATGTCATACGGTAAGTATGGCACACGATATACCGTACATCGCGATACTTCAATGGGGACTGACATGTCAAATGGGCTGTCTACATCCCTCTGAGAAACGTGCTGCGCAAAGTCGACGGCAGGGGCTGATGTGACCGGCGGGAGTCCGATTCGGCGCGGTCGCGGCCGCTAGCCGGTCCCGTGGATGCCCTATGGCTTCTGTTGTGCTGTCGGGACAGCGCGTGGGGCCGGCTCGAGGGCGGGGGGCTCCGGGGTTTCCTTGCGGGACTCGGTGTGCTTGGTGAGGATCAGCCAGCCGGCCAGGCCGAGCGGGTAGATGAAGTAGCCGAAGCGTTCGGCGGGCCCCAGGGCGAACATCAAGGCAAGGCCGATCGCCAGCCGCCAGGTCGCCGCGCGCAGGTCGCGCGGCGGGCGGACCACGAGCGACACCGCCACCGCGAGGCCCGCGGCCGCCAGCAGGCCGACCGCCAGGTCGTGGCCGAGCGGGCCGGTGCGAGCCAGCAGGTCGCCGGGCGTCAGGCTGATCGCCGGGGTCAGGTGCTTGGTGAGGCCGAGCGGAAAGAGCACCGCGTTCTGCAGCGTGGCGACGGGGCTGGCGATCAGGGCCGGAAGCGTCACGGCGAAGATGAAGGCCAGCGACGTCAGCGTGAACCGCACCGCCGCCCGCGTGCCGTCGCGAGACCGCACCATGACGGCCAGCACCGGGATCGCCAGCCATGCGGTCGGCTTCATCGAGCAGGCCAGGCCCAGTGCCGCCGCGGACGCGGCCGTGCGTTCCTGGCGGGCCAGCAGGCCGAGCGACAGCAGCATCAGGGCGAGCACGGGCGGATCGGTCGTCGTCACCGCCAGGTTGAGCGCCATCAAGGGACACGCCGCGGCGAAGGCGGTGTAGCGCAGCACTTCGCGGCGGCACTCCAGACACCTCAGCACCGGATGCGGAACCAGCGTGCAGAACGCCGCGGCGAGGGCCGCCACGGTGGCCAGCACCAGCCAGACTCGCGGATCCCCCGGCGCGCCCTGCAGTCCAACCGCGCTCGGCAGCCCGAACAGCGCCATCGCGGGCAGGTAGGGGTTGTAGGCGATCCATGACGACAGCTGCCACGACGGGAGATACGGGGTGCCGTCCCTGACGAGCAGGACCGCGGACCGTTCGATGACCGCCATCCCCGCGGCCAGTTCGCCGCCCTGAGCCAACAGCAGCAGCAGCGGTGCCGCGACGGCGAACACGGCGGTCAGCATCGCCACACCCCAGCCACGCGTTCGTGGCAGCACCACCGCGGCGACGGCGTAAGCGGGTACCGCCCACGCCGCCCACAGCGCGTCATCCCCGCTCGCCAGCAGCGCGACGCCGACCGCGTACGCTGCGAACACCCAGTACGCGGTCATTTCACGCCGGACGTTGAGCCATGCCCAATGTCCGATCGCTGGCTTCAGGAAACGCGCCCCTGTCAGCGGAACTGCCTCCGCGTTGCCACCCGTGGCGCCCGTGGCATGCCTCCCGTTGCCGATGCCTGGCTACCTACTACCCATTATCCAGGTTGTATGTCCTGTGTCGCGTCTGACGGGGCCGCCGTACCTGGCAGTGCGTGCTCGCCCAGGTAGCTGCTCAGCACGAGGTCCGGGTTCGCACGCAGCTCCGCGTTCGCGCCAGAGGCGGTGATCTCGCCGTGCGACAGCAGATATCCCCGGTCGGCGACGGCAAGCGCGAGTTCCACATGCTGCTCGACGAGCAGCACGCCGCAGCCGCTGTCCCCGGCGTAGGCGCGCACGACGGGGAGCAGCCGCTCGACGATGATCGGCGCGAGCCCGAGGCTCAGCTCGTCAATCAGCAGCAGCTTGGGACGCCTGGCGAGGGCCCGGCCGACCGCGAGCATTTGCTGCTCACCACCGGACAGCAGCCCCACCCGCCGGCCGGCGAGCGCGGTGAGCGCCGGGAAATAGCGGTAGGCGGCTTCGGTGTCGAGTCGCTCACCGCGATGCCTTAGCCGGAAGTGCTCGGCGACCGTGAGGCTGTAGAAGACCCCGCGGCCCTCCGGTACGTGCGCGATCCCCTGCCGGGCCCGCGAGTCCGGGGAGGTGCCCGCCAGGTCCGCCCCGGCATACCGCACCCGGCCGCTCATCGGCCGCACCATGCCCGCGATCGTCAGCAGCGTCGTGGTCTTGCCCGCGCCGTTCGCGCCCAGCAGCGCGACCACCTCGCCAGGCCGGACAGCGAGGTTGACCTGGCGCAGCACGGCCGAGCCGCCGTACCCCGCGGTCAGGCCATCGAGTTCAAGTACAGCATCGCCCATCACGCCGCTCCCGCCGCGGCGTGCCCCAGGTAGGCGGCGATGACCCGCTCGTCACCGCGCACCTGTGCGGGCGTTCCCTGCGCGATCACGCTGCCGGAGTCGAGCACCACCACTCGATGGCAGCTGGTCAGCACCAGGCCCATGTCGTGGTCGACGAGCAGCACCGCGGTCCCGGAGTCGGCGATGCCGGGCAGCAGCCTGCCGAGCTCACGGCTCTGCCGCGCGTCGAGCCCGGCGGCGGGCTCGTCGAGGCAGAGCAGCCGCGGACGCGCCACCAGCGCGCGGCCGATTCCTGCCCGCTTGCGCTCCGCCTGCGTCAGCTCCCACGGCATGGCCTCGGCGACCGCCTCGAGGTCGAGCAGCCGCAACTCGTCCCCCACCGCCCCGTCCTTGGCGGCGACCGTTAGGTTCTCCCTGACGGTCAGGTCGTCGAACAACTCGACCGTCTGCCAGGTGCGGGCCAGGCCGCGGCGCGCGCGGGCATGCGGCGGGAGGCCGTTGAGGCGCACGCCCGCCAGCACCACCTCGCCATCGCAGCGCACGAAACCAGTGACGGCGTCGATGAAGGTGGTCTTGCCCGCACCGTTCGGGCCGATGAGGCCAACTAGCTGGCCTGGCTCGATGTCCAGATCAACCCCGGCGACCGCCCGGACGCCGCCGAAGCTCACCGATACGCCGCGCGCGCTGAACACGGAAGTCATCGACGCTGCAGGCCTTCCGCTTGGCTTGATTAAGCATCGTGTTAAACGCACGTTAACTGTGGCAACTCACGCTGTCAACGGTGCTCGGCGAGGCGTTACGCGCGGAGAGCCGCCACGGCTCCGTTCGGAACAGTTATAAATGTTTTAATTTCCGGCCTGGGTGGATGTGATCGCAGTCGGGCAGGCGCTCGCCGGCCTGTTTCCCGTGAGCTGGCATAGCTGCACTATGAGAACACTTGCCGCGAAGAGTATGGCCTGGTCCGCACTGGTACGACCGTAGCGGAGCGTGGTGGCGATCTGACTCCAGGTTTGGGCCTCGAGCGTTGAGGGGACCACAATTGAGCCGGTCTGGACGTTCTGGTTGCCGAAATCGATGAACGGCACCGCGTGCGTCGTGTCGTACTTATTGAATATGGCCTGCTGGGCTCGCGTGAGCTTTTGCAGCTTGCGATAGCTCGTCTGTTCGTCAGGGTTGGCATTGGCCGACACGAGGGTGCCCGACCACGGTTCCACCGGGACGAACGCGATGTACTTGCTAGTGAACGACGAGCCGTAGAACATCCAACCGTCTATAGGCGGGATGCCGTGGTAAAGATGCGTGCGGATCGTGCTCAGCCCGGAAAATTTACCGAAATGGCTGAGCGCGACGATCAGCGCCCAGTTCTGCGCGGCGCAGTACGGACAGTATCCGGCGTCGACGTAGAAAACCTCCGGCTTGCCGCCCTGTTTGAGCGGGGCCCCCGTGATCGGTTGGGTGGAGACGGAGATAAAGCTGACGCTCGTTGAATCTCCGGCATTTTCAGGGACGGTGGTCACCTCCGTTATCAGCTTGGCCAGGGCCGGGTTTATTCTCGCGGCGGGGACAGCGGGCCTGACATCCGCGCACACGGCGACGGCCACGGCGGCGGCGAGGACGGCGAGCGAAACAGCCCTGACGATCGTTCGCTGGTTCCGGCTTATCCGCGCGATCAGGGTATTGCGCGCGTGATCCAGGATGTCGGGCGATGTTCCGATGATGTCCGGGCCTTCTGGGTCCGAATTCAGCACAGCATCCCCCCTTCACGGGGCACCGCGTCAAGGGGATGTTATTGCATTCCGGCCGGTTCGCGTGGTTCGGTGGTCACCCCCGCGCCGCGCATGCCGGACGCGCGCATTCTCGCCGCCCGGCGCTTCCAGTACGCGGTGCCCGCGATGCCGTCCGGGTTGGCGACCAGCGTGACCAGCAGGCCAATCGCGCCGATCAGCAGGGCCCAGGTGCCGTTGAGCCCCCACCAGGTGTCGAACGCTTGCGGGATAAGGCCCTGGGTGGCGCCCAGGCCGGCGAAGAGCGCGCCGCTGATCATCGTGATACCGCCGAAGTAGGCGTAGGCGATGATCACCAGCGCGTTGACCGAGCCGAATAGGTCGGAACTGACCGTCTCGAAGTTGTACGCGTACAGCGCGCCGCACACCGCCGCGATCAGCGCGCTCACCATGAACGCGGTCAGTTTGACCCGCCGCACGTCGATGCCAGCCGCCGCGGCAGCCCGCTCATTGGACCGGACGGCCAGCATCCGCTGCCCGATCGCCGCCCGCCGGATGCCCGCGACCAGCAGGCACATCAAGATCAGCACGACGAGCACGACGAAGCCGAAGACCGGGCTCGGCACCTTGCCGTCGATACCGCGGAACGAGGCCTCCGGGGACAGGTTGAGGCCGAAGACGTGCAGCGGATTGATCGGCGAGCCGCTGGCCGCCTCCCCCCAGGCCGCGTTGCCGAAGCCGAACTGCTCGATCGCCACCGCGCCGGCCAGGGTCACGACGGCGAGGCTGACGCCCCGCACGCGCAGCGCGGCCACCGCCGTGATGAGACCGATGATCAGCGCGGCCGCGATCCCGAGGAGCGGGGCGATCGGGAAGTCGCCCCAGATCCCGCCGATGTTGATCATCAGATGCGACATGGCGAAACCGGTCACGCCGGCCAGCGCCACCTGGACCACAGAGATCTGCCCGACATAGCCGACGACCACGATGAGCGACAAGCAGATCATCGCGCCGAGCATCGAGTTGACCAGCGCCTGCCTGAATTCGTAGGGGAACACGATCAGCAGGACCACGCCGGCGACCAGCGCGATCACCGACCAGCGGACGAGGTGCTCCGGCCGCGGCGCGAGCGGCATCCGTTTCTCCGTCACCTCCCCGCGGGCCGGCACCTTCGAGCCGCGCCAGGCCATGGCGACCGCCACAAGGACGAAGAACAACAGCTCAGCCAGCCCGTTGAGCGGGTTGCCCTGGGACTGCGGGAACCAGCTCTGCGAGGACCAGTAGTTGAGCAGCGACGCGCCGGCGCCCATCAGCAGGCCGGCGAAGCAGGCCACGCCAAGAGAGCTGAAGCCGGCGAACAGCGCGGCGCCGAGCGCGGGCACGATCTCCAACGGCAGCGTGGTCGTGTTCAGCGTGATCAACGGCGCGACAAGGATGCCGAACGCGCCTGCGATGACGCTGGCCAGTACCGCGTTGACCAGCGAAAGGCGACGCGGCGACAGCCCCGCGTACATGGCGAACGGCTCGCTCTCCGCGGCTGCCCTCGTGGACAGCCCGAACTGCGTGAAGCGGTACACGGCCCACAAAACGGCGGCGAGCACGATCACGATCGCCGTGAGGATCAGCCGGTCGACAGGGACGGTGCTGCCGAACAGGTGCACGGTCGAGCTGGGCAGGATCGACGTGGGCGACAGCGAGTTGTTCCCGTAGATAAGCGCGATGCACGCCTGCGCGAGCAGCAGCAACCCCAGCGACGCCGCCAGCTTGGCCAGCGCGGAACTAGATCGCAGCGGCCAGAACAAGCACAGCTCGATGACGGTCCCGAGGATGGCGACAAAGATGAGGACCAGGACGAGCGCGACCCACCAGGGCGGATGGAAGCCGAACGAGCCACTGTCCACGCTGTAGTACGCGTAGCTGGACACCATGGCGATGGCGCCCATGGAGAGGTTCACCGTGCCTGAGCCACGGTAGAAGACCACCACGGAGATGGCGAGCGCCGCGATTAGCGCTCCTTCACCGAGGCCCAGGACGGAGAAGAGCAGGATGTTCTGCACGGGACGAGATCCTCAGTTCGTTAGTTCGACCAGCTCTCCAGCTCTTTCCACTGCCCGTGGCCGCCGTACTGGAAGAACTGGTCGTAGTCGCTGCAGGAGTTCGTGTCGGCCGGGTACAGCGTGCCCGTGCAGTTGATCTGCGTCGGACCGAGCGGGATCGGGCCGATGTAGGACTTGAGCTTGGCCGTGATGGCGGTCCGGGACAGCGACGTGAACGGGATCTCGTTCATGATCTTGACCGCGAGCAGGAGGTTGCCGAAGGCCACCCCGGCGAACGGGTTGATCGCGTTCGCGAACGACAGGCCGTTACCCTCGATCGCCTTGAAGTAGGCCGCCACGCCCGGGTCGGCCGTGTAAGCCAGGTTCGCGGTCGCCTCGCCGGCGATCCACTTCGGCAGGTCACCGCCGGGGTACACCGTCCCGGGCAGGTCGGTCCACAGCGGGACCGAGATGGCGGGCTTAGCGCCGCTGATCTCGCTGATCGCCTTCGCCATCAGCGGGCAGTCGACGAACCCGCAGTCCGGGATGGCGATGTCCGCCTGCTCCATCTCCGTCGCCGGGCCGATCAGGTCGGTCGCGGTCGAGGAGTAGGGGATCATCGTGACCGTGAACCCGCTCTTCTGGGCGGAGTTCCTGATGGCCTCGCTGATCGGCGCGGCGCCGGGAAGGTTCTGGTAGGCGATCGCGATCGTCTTGGCGCTCGGGTACTGCTTGCGAAGGAACGGGCCGAAGGCGACCGTCGCGCTGGCGCCGCTGCCCTCGAGTTCGAAGGCGTTCTTGCCGGTGTCGTCGGCCGGGTCGGCGGACACCCCGATCAGGGTCGAGATCGCGCCGTTGAGCACGCCGTACATGGATGCGTTGCCGACCGCGTCGATGCCCTCGGCGATCACTTCGACGCTCTTATTGTTGAGCATCTGCTCGCCACAGGTGGTGCCCTGGGCCTCGACCGCGGCGTTGAAGCAGGTGGAGAGCTGGACCGGGTGCCCGTGCACTCCGCCGAGCTCGTCATTGATCATCTTGACGGTCGCCTGCGCGGCGAGCGTCGCCTGGGGGAACGTCTCGCTCGGCGGGCCGCCCTGCTCGTTGACCCACCCGATCGTCACCGGTGACAGGCTCGGGTTGGCCTGGCCCGACCCGCCGACGTACTGCGGGAAGTTGGTCACCTCGCCGGACGAGGTCGTGGTGGCCGGGGACGTGCTGGTGGCCGGCGTCGCCGGCGCCGAGGTGGCCGCCGTGGCCGGCGCCGAGGTGGCCGGCTGGCTGGTGCTTGAGTTCGAGTTGGCACCCGAGCTGCACGCCGCGATACCCGCTACCAGGCAGGTCGCGAGGGCGACGGCCCGCCATCGCGAGCCGGATTCCGTCAATGACCGCATTTCCGCCAAGCGCCTCATCGCACGTTCCGCCCTTCCGCGGTAGCTCAGCCCTGCTGTTAGCGCTCCTGCCGACCAGCCCTCTCCGACCAGTGGTGTTCCGCCATACGATGGCGGTGACATATACGATTAATCAATTGTGAAAGTAAGTTAAACCTGCGAATAGGGGGTGTCAACGCCGTGCCCGGGCGAAACACGCGATTCCGTATAGCGGAACATTCCGCTTGGCGGACGGCCGCCTGATGTACGGTGTGCAGCATGGCCAGCGAGAATACGGCCAGGCTCGCGGTCCTCATCGACGCGGATAACGCGCAGTCGTCGATAACGGAGGGACTGCTGGCTGAGGTCGCGAAGTTCGGCACCGCGCACGTTAAGCGCGCCTACGGGGACTGGACGAGCACCAACCTGAAGGGCTGGAAGGACCACCTGCTCGAGCAGTCCATCCAGCCGATACAGCAGTTCGCGTACACCAGGGGCAAGAACGCCACCGACGCGGCCATGGTGATCGACGCCATGGACCTGTTGTATTCGGGCCGGTTCGACGGATTCTGCATCGTTTCAAGCGACAGCGACTTCACGCGCCTGGCCGCCCGGCTGCGCGAATCCGGCCTGACGGTCTACGGATTCGGCGAGCGCAAGACGCCCAAGCCGTTCGTCGCGGCGTGCGACAAGTTCATCTACATCGAGAACCTTCGGTTCAACGACTCCGCCGCTTCCGACACGACCGAGGCCGGGGCCAAGCCGGCCCGGCGCGGGCCGGCCACGGCGGCCGAACTCAAGGCCGACACCGAACTGATGACGCTGCTGCGCAACGCGATGGAAGCCGCCTCCGACGACGACGGGTGGGCGGCCCTGTCCGCGATCGGGAACATCATCACCAACCAGCGGCCCGACTTCGACTCACGCAGCTACGGCTACGCGAAGCTGAGCGACCTGATCAAGGCGACCTCACTGTTCGTGCTCGATCAGCGCAGCCGCGGCGAGGGCAAGCAGGCGGTCCTCTACACGCGCGAGAAACGCCGCCAGCCCGCGGTGCGGAAAAAGCAAAGCGGCCAAGTCGCCCGGTAAAACTTGCTCCGCCGCCTTGATCCGTCGCGCGATCGCTGTTATCTGTTCGGCTTCCGGGAGATGGACGCAGCCGAATTCGTGCCGTGTGGGCAGGCGGAGTTCTTCGTGGTGAAACCGCGGCGTCGCGCCGGCCAGGATGTTCTCCGTGCGCGGTTTGCGGCCACGAGCACCGTCCCGGAACCGGGGGTTGCGGATGTAGAGGCTGAGCACGGTACGGCCGGTCCAGGCGTCGACCCGGAACAGGGCGTCGGCGAGAGGATGGGCGCGGACGTCGAGGCCGGCGGCGCGCAGCACAGCGATGGTGTAAACCTCGCGGACGAACGAATAGTAGGCGAGGCCGATCCGCCACCTGACGGCCTGGGACACCTGCGACGGTGGATACCCCTGGCGGGACGCATGCTCCCTGATCTGCCTGGCCGGGTTGCCGAGCGCCCCGACACCCACCGGGTCGTCCGCGCAGAAGCGCGAGAAATCCTGAAACGAGGGCAGGCGGGAGAGCCGTTCCACGGCAAAGTGCATCACGTGGGTGAAGGCAAAGTCCGGTCGCCAGTCGACGATCGGCTGGACTCCCGTGGCGACCTCCTTGCGGATGTCGCCAAGCGGATGATCACTGGCCACGCAGACCGCTTCGACCTGGCGGGGTTCGAGGTCGTAGAGGGCTTTCGTGGTGTGCGCCAGAACTGCCCGTGCCACCCAGGGCCGGTCAGGATCCTCCTGCCATCGTCGTAGCAGGTGCACGGCCCTGGGCGTGCTGGCGAAGGTGGCGATCACTTCCGCCGAAGTAGTTTCCACGACTGCTGCTCGCTCCGCGTGTCTTGGAGCCCGGTCGCCAGCAGCGTACATGACCGCCGACCCAGTAGCTGGCGGGCGCACCGTCAGGCCGCCGTCAGGCCGTGGTGCGGCGCCGGAACAGCCAGGAAGCGGCGGCGAAGGACGCCACGAGGATGCCGGCGCAGTAGGCCGCCGCGATCCACGCCTCGTGGCCCAGCGCCGCGCCGGTCGACGTATGCCCCATCCATAGCCCGCGCATCGTCTCGATAACAGGCGTGAACGGCTGGTTTACCGCAATCGGACGCAGTACCGCGGGCAGCGTGCGGGCGGGGACGAAGGCGGTGCTGAGGTAGGGCAGGAACATGAGCACGAACGTCGCGGCGTTAGCCGCCTCGGGGCTGCGGACCAGAAGGCCGAACGTCGCGGCGAACCACGAGATGGCCAGGACGAACGCCACGATCATCCCGGCCGCCGCTGCCCATGCGGCCGGGGAGGCCGTCGGGCGCCATCCGACGCCGATGCCAACGCCGATCACGAGCGCGGTCGCCAGCAGGTTGCGGGCTAGGCTGGCGACGATGTGGCCGCCGAGGATCGATGAGCCATGGATCGGCATGGACCGGAACCTGTCGACGATGCCGCTGCTCATGTCGGTGGCCACGGCGACGGCGGTCGTCCCGGCGCCGAACCCGGCGCACAGCACGATCAGCCCAGGGACCACGTAGTCGACGTACGCGCCGCCGGTGTTGAGGTCGCCGCCGAAGACGTAGACGAACAGCAGCATTAGCACGACCGGCAACATCAACGCGGTGAAGAACGCTTCGGGGTCGCGCAGCGACCGGCGCACGCAGCGGGTGATCATCACCTGGGTATCGGTGAACGCGTAGGCGGTGGTCATCGGATGCTCTCCTGCACTGGGGCGAGGTGGTCTGCGGGGTGGCCCGCGAGGTGGTCTGCGGGGTGGCCCGCGGGGTGATCTGCGGGGTGGCCCGCGGGGTGGTCTGCGGGGCGGCCCGCTGGGTGGTCTGCCGGGTGGGACTCGGTCAGGGCGAGGAACACGTCGGCGAGGCTCGGCCGCTGCACCGACACCCGCGCCGCGGGGGCGCCGACGGCACTGAGCGCGCCGAGCAGCTCATGCACCGAGGCCGCCGACCCATCGGTGGCAACCTCCACGCTGCACAGCCGCTCGTCCGCGCGGATCGCCGCGACCGAGCCCAGGGCGCGACGGTAGCCGGAGCTGTCGGCGAACTGGAGCCGCACGACCTCACCGCCGAGGCTCGACTTGAGCTGGTCGGTGGTTCCCTCGGCGACGATCCGGCCGTGATCCAGCATGGCTATCGTGTCGGCGAGCTGGTCCGCTTCCTCCAGGTACTGCGTGGTGAGCAGGACGGTCACGCCCTCGTCGGCGAGGCTCCTGACAGTGCCCCACAGCTGCTCCCTGCTGCGCGGGTCCAGGCCGGTCGTCGGCTCGTCCAGGAACAGCAGCACGGGATTAGCGATCATGCTGACGGCAAGGTCGAGTTGCCGTCGCATACCGCCGGAGTAGGACTTCACGCGCCGGTGGCGCGCTTCAATGAGACCGAACTCCGCGAGCAGTTCCACGGCCCGCGCTCGGGCAGCGCGCGGTGACAGGTGCAGGAGCCTGGCCATCATCTGGAGGTTCTCCTCGCCGGTAAGCACGTCGTCGACCGCGGCGTACTGACCTGTGAGGCTGATCGAGCGCCGGACGCCGACCGGGTCGGCCAGCAGGTCGTGGTCCGCCACGGTCGCGGTTCCCGAGTCCGGGCGCATCAGCGTGGCCAGGATCCGCACGAGCGTGGTCTTGCCCGCGCCGTTGGGGCCGAGCAGTGCGAAGATCGATCCGGTCGGGACGGCGAGGTCGACCCCGTCGAGGACGAGCTTGCCGCCGAAGGACTTGCGGATGCCTCGCGCATCAACTGTATATGGCATATACGTAAACTATACGTGATACACAGTTTGGTCAACGGCTTTCGCCCGGGAAGGAGGGACGCATGCCGGATGCAGAGCCAGGACAACTTCCGCCAGGGCTCGATCTGCTGTGGGGACGCCGTGAGCGGGGGAAGCGCGGCCCGCGGCCGGGGTTGTCCGCCGACGCGATCGTCGAGGCCGCCGTCAGGCTGGCCGACGCCGAGGGTCTCGAGGCTGTGTCGATGGCGCGTGTGGCGACCGAACTCGGCTTCACCACCATGTCGCTGTACAGATACGTCGCCAGCAAGGACGAACTCTTGCAGCTGATGTGGAACGCCAGCGCGCTCGGCGCTGAGCAACTCGTGATCGACGGGGACGGCTGGCGGCCCAGGCTGCGCACGTGGGCCATCATTCAGCGAGACGTGCTCGACCGGCATCCGTGGCTCACCCAGGTGCCGATGGCCGCGCCCCCCGTCGCCCCGAATTCGCTCATCTTCGTCGAGCTAGGACTCCGGACCATGGACGGGACGGGGCTCGCGGACGCTGACAAACTATCGGTGATCGGCCTGCTCGCCTCGTACACGCTGAGCGACGCCCGGATGGCCAGCGACGCGGCCCGGGCGGCGCAGGCGCAGGCTCGCGCGGCTGAGGCGGGCGGCGAGCCTGCCGCCCTATGGACCTTCGACGCGCTGCTGCGCGAACTCGTGGACGAGAAGACCTACCCCACTCTGCACCGCATCGCCTGGTCCGCGGACGCCGGCCAGCGGTCCGAGCAGGAGGAGTTCCTTTTCGGCATCGACATGATCCTGGATGGCGTCCAGGCTCACATCGACCGGGCACAGGAACACTAGGGAGTTCACGGCCTCGGCTGACCGCCGGGATCACCGGGATCGCCGACACGCTGGGCGCGGTAGAGGTCGCGCAGCAGGGCGATCTCGGCCGCGTGGTGCAAGATCTCCTGATTGACCCACCACACGGTGTCGATGAACATATCCTCGCGGTCGCTGCCGTAGGGATAGGTGCTGTAGCCCATTCTGTCCAGCGCCACGTCGTCGGCGCTGAGCACGGCTTCGCGCCACGCCTTGACCCCGGCGGCGAAGGCCGCGATCGCCCCTTCGGCGTCACCGCTGTTTGCATAGGTATCGCTGGTCATGTCGTGGCCGCCGACTGTGTAGTCCGCGCGCAGCGTCAGCATCTCGCTGATGTGGCTGAGCCGCCAGGCGATCGTGGTGAACGGCGGCGGGAACGGATCCGGGGGGGCCGTCGAGTCGCGGCCCCACTCGCCGGCCCCGCGCAGGACGGTCGCGCGCGATCCGGGACCGTCGGCGCGGCGACGGACCGACCACGACCCCGGCACCGGCTCCCAGAGGTATTCCTCGTCGGTCATCGGAGGCGCCGGGATCGGCGTTCCCGTGCCGCTGTCAACCTCGGGTCCGGTCATGCGATTAAGCAACCGTAGGCACGCCCAGTCGAACTGCTCGAGTAGCGGCACGAGCCGCTCTGGTGTCGCCATGGCCAGATTCTTTCAGCGTCGTGGTTTCTCTCAGCGCCGCGGTCCGTCCCAGGACCACTTCGGGATGGGCAGGTCCGGCGGGATGTCGGTGTCGCGAGGGTGAGACAGCGCCACGTCGTCCACCTGCGACTGGATATACGAGCGCAGCGTGTTGCGGAAGCCGGGCTCATCAGGCCAGCCGACGTCGTCGGCCGCCAGCATGAAGCAGTCGACGAATCGCCGGCCCAGGTCGCTCATGTCTCCGTTGCCGGAGTGCAGCAGTACCAGCGCGGACTGGTCGCCGTCACAGTCCCGTGAGTACGCGGGCGGGCCGCCCATCGTTTCCGCCAGGTATGCCGCCAGCCGGTGCACATGCTGCGGGTGCTGGCCCGGGTGCGAGAACGGGTGGTTCAGTTCCGGGTCCGCTAGGCACCGCGCGTGCAGCGCGGCGGCGAAGGCCTCGAAGGCCTGCTCCCCGCCAGCGAACTCGTACAAGGTCGGTCGCATGTGTCCAAGGTTAGATAACCTCGTCCAGCTTTCCTGTCGCCACGTCGAAGACGAAGCCGCGGACCGACTCCTTGTGCGGGACGAACGGGCTGGCGAGGATGCGGGCCTTGGACTGCCGCACATCCTCTTCAAGGTCAGGAAACGCCTCAGCGGACCAGGAGGGCTTGATTCCGGTCTCGTCTTGAATCGACCGCTTGAACCCGTCGTCGGTGAACGTGAGCATGCCGCAGTCGGTGTGGTGGATCAAGATGATCTCAGTCGTGCCGAGGAGGCGCTGGCTGATCGCCAGGGACCGGATCTCATCGTCGGTCACCACGCCGCCCGCGTTCCTGATCACGTGCGACTCGCCCTCGCGCAGTCCGAGGATCGCGTAGACGTTCAGCCGGGCGTCCATGCACGCCACCACGGCGGTGCCCTTGGACGGCGGCAACGGCTTCGGGCCGCTGAACGTCTCGGCGTAGGCCGCGTTGTTCCTGAGGTACTCGTCGGTAACGCTCATGTGCTGATCTCCCGTTCGTTGACAGCAGCCCCCTATGTTATCCATCCGTTAACTAGAAAATCTATTGGGGCGTACCGGCACCCTGAAGCTGCGAACGATGGCGGCGGTGCCAGCGCGCGGATTAGCGTTGGGTCATGGCCAGGTCTCAATGGCACAAGGTCTACGTCACGACGATAGCCGCGCCGCCCGAGGTGCTGTTCGCGCTCCTCGCCGATATGCCGAACTACGGTGCCTGGCTGCCTGGCTCCACCGATTTCGGGCGGACGACCGACGTGGAGCCTTACCCCGTGACGCTAGGCACCCGGTACCACGACGGGAAGCCTGACGAGCCCGGCAAAGACTGGTGGGGCACGGTGACCGGCTTCCAGCCGCCTGGGTCACTGGACTTCCACCACACGATCAGCGTCGGCCAGCTCTGGATGACCATCGATGTGCACATCCACTACTCACTCGAGCCGGGAGACGGGGCCACCGACGTGAGCCGGTGGCTCGTCCTCGACTTCACGCTGCCGACGGCGTTCCGCCCGCTGCGGCCAATTATCACGGCGCGTTTTGACAAAGAGAACCAGCGGACCATGTCCGCGCTCAAGGCATACGCGGAAGCACAAGCCAGCGTCAGTGGCTAGCCAGGCAACAAGCTCACTGATCGCCGATGACTCCCGGGCGGGCCGGACGTCGTACTGACCGATGGGGCCAACCGAACAGAGGGGAGCCAGGCACGTGAGCGCGCTGCTGAAGACCAACAAGATCGACGCGATAACACTGTTCACCGAGGACCTGGCGGCGTCGAAGGCGTTCTACCAGGACGTCTTCGGGCTGCCGGTGCAGTATGAGGACGCGAACTCGGCGGTGTTCGATTTCGACGGCACGGTCATCAACCTGCTGAAGATCTCGCAGGCGCACGGGCTGATCGCCCCGGCGGTTGTCGCCGGCCCCGCGACGGGCACGCGCATGCAGTTCACGATCGGTGTCGAGGACGTGGACGCGGTGTGCGCGGAACTGGCCAGTCGCGGCGTCACCTTGCTCAACGGGCCGGTAAACCGGCCGTGGGGCATCCGCACGGCCAGCTTCACCGACCCGTCCGGTCACATCTGGGAAATCGCGGGGGACCTGCCCGCGGAGTAGCTCAGGCGAGCCGGCTAGTCCTCGCCGTAGTCGTGGTCCGGATGGTTGGCCTCGCCCAGCCGCCAGTAGCCGCGGGTCACCAGCGAACTGGCCGGCAGCCGCCGCTCGGTGAGGAAATACCTGCGGATGCCGCGCATCGCGGCGGCCTCGCAGGCCACCCAGACCTTGGCGCCCTCCTCGAGGACGGCGTCCCGTGCGGCCTCGTCAAGCTCAACGCCCCACGCGTCGGGGGCGCGCCTGTGATGCCAGGTGATCGTGGTCTTGGCCGGGCTCGAGAACTCGAGTTCGTCGTCGGCACCGGCCACCTCGATGTGCACCTCGGCGGTGACAGAATCGGGCAGCGCCTCGAGCAGGGTGCCGATCGCCGGGATCGCGCTTTCGTCGCCCGCGATCCACCAGTGCTCGGCGGTGGGGTCCAGCACGAACCGCCCGCCAGGTCCGGCGACCGCGAGCTTGTCGCCGACGCTGACCCGTTCCGCCCACTCCGACGCCGGGCCGGCGCCGTGCACGACGAACTGCACCTCAAGCGTGCGGGTCGCGGGGTCGAACCGCCGCGGGGTGTAGGTGCGCACCGCGGGCCTGGCGTCATCCGGGATGACCTGCCCCTCGGGCAGGAACTCAGGAAGCAGCGGCGCGTCCTGGCCGGGTACGGGGAGGAACACCTTGATATGCGCGGTCGGGGCTTCTATCTGGAACCCCTCGAGCGCGTCGCCGCTCACCCACACCGACACCAGCCGTGGATTGATCCGCGACACCGACACAACTTCCACCGGTCGCGGTGGCTTACGCCGCCTTGGCCTGTCGCCGGCTCCGGGAGAGGCGGGTGCTGCTGGAGTGGTCACACGTTTTCCTTTCGTTTTAGGATGTCTCGCGACTACTGGTCGGCGAGCAGCCGGTACAGGGCCTGGCGGGCGTTCCTGACAATCGTTACCGCCTCTTCTACCTGCGCGGCCGCACCCACCGTCCCGACCTGACGGGCGGCCGAACACAGTCGGTCAACCTCGGCACGCAGGTCCAGGTGAGCAGGGGCCGCGGGCGCGCCCGCGGCCAGGTCGTGCAGCCGAGTCTGGTCGGCTTGCTCCCGTCCGGCCGGAGTGAGCTCATAGACCTTGCGGCCCTCGTATTCGGTGCTCTGGACCAGGCTCTCGTCCTCGAGCAGCTGCATCAGCGGGTACACCGAGCCGGGGCTCGGCCGCCACCGTCCGCCGGCCTGCTCCTCAAGCCGGCGCATGAGCTCATACCCGTGTGCGGGCCCGTGTAGCAGGGACGCGAGAAGCAATCCGCGCACGTTTCCCTTGGGTACGCGACCGCCCGCCCAGTGGCCATGCTGCCCGCGCCCACCGTCGCTGTACGGCTTTCCTGGGGGTCCCATGCAGCCCTCCCGTCTATCGCTACGACCCTATCACGATATATCAATACCGTGTCGAAGCAAGCCCCCCGGCGGCCTCTGATGTGACCAGAGGGGCCAAAGCGAAACTTTCGGGGTCTCGTCCAAAACTCGTGATGGTAACGACAGCAGAGGCAGCCAAGGGGCCGACCGATTTGCGGGCTATGTCCGGATATGCCTGCTTGCCGGCAGCTACCGTGCCCGGATGAATGTCCCGTTCAACTGCCAATAGGGCCTGTTGCAAAAGGTCAGTGCTGTCGGTGTTCGGCCCGGTTTCTTTTCCGGGCGGTGCGGCGACTGTGCGCGGGATGACCGTTTTACCGTGGCTGCGGGTGTTTCCGGGCGTGCC
>Ga0210390_10000814_pt1 | contig 31844 bp, 25 predicted proteins | sample IncBWH11OmetaG_FD_161050 | JGI IMG/M metagenome (GOLD analysis project Ga0210390, IMG submission 161050) | Forest soil microbial communities from Barre Woods Harvard Forest LTER site, Petersham, Massachusetts, United States - Inc-BW-H-11-O ...
ACACCACCGACATCAGGGAAGTCGTAAAAGAGAAATACGGCCAGGCGGCTCTTCGCGTGAAATCCGGAGGTAGTTCCTGCTGCGGAGCGACTGCCAGCACTGGCTGCGATCCCGTCACCGCCAACCTTTACGATGCCGCGCAAGCCGGACAAATCCCAGGGGAGGCTCTGCTGGCTTCGTTCGGCTGCGGCAATCCCACGGCTTTAGCCAAGCTGAACCCTGGCGAGACCGTCCTCGATCTAGGCTCCGGCGGCGGTATTGATGTGCTGCTCTCGGCGAAGCGGGTGGGCTCAACCGGCAAGGCCTATGGTCTCGACATGACCGACGAAATGCTCGCCCTGGCGAACGAAAATAAACGCCGAGCGGGCGTTGCCAACGTTGAGTTTCTCAAAGGTGAGATTGAAAACATTCCTTTACCCGACAATTCGGTGGATGTGATCATCTCTAATTGTGTCATCAACCTTTCGGCGGACAAAGATCGAGTACTGCGAGAAGCGTTCCGGGTGCTCAAGCCGGGCGGGCGTTTCGCTGTGTCCGACGTTGTAACCCGCGGGGAAATGCTGCCTGAGATTCGCCAGAGCGTACTGGCCTGGGTAGGTTGCATCGCAGGTGCGCTCGATGAGGATGAATACCGCACCAAGCTGGCCGGCGCCGGATTCGCGCAGATCGAAATTGAGCCAACCCGCATATACCGCACCGAAGACGCTCGCGAGTTTCTTGCAGGGCAGGGAATCGATGCCGCTGCCATCGCTCCGCAAGTAGACGGAAAGTTCATGAGCGCATTCATCCGGGCCCTAAAACCGTTGGCGGAGAATACGTGCTGCGGCCCAGCGTGGTGCTCCTGAGCCGAGCTTCAGAAACCTCGCATAGGGAATCGCAATGCAAAAGCCCCACAACGTCTTATTCCTATGTACTGGCAACTCAGCGCGTTCGATCATGGCTGAGGCCATCATGAATCACAAGGGAGGGCCTTACTTCACCGCGTTCAGCGCGGGCAGCCATCCCTCGGGATCGGTTCGACCCGAGGCTTTGCAGCAACTGGAAGCAGCTCACCTGCCAATCCAGGGTTTTCGCAGCAAGAGCTGGGACGAATTTGCCAGGCCCGGTGCTCCGAAACTCGATTTCGTATTCACGGTGTGCGATAACGCAGCCAACGAAGTCTGCCCAATATGGCCAGGCCAGCCGATTACCGCGCACTGGGGTGTGCCCGATCCCGCAGCAGTGCACGGTTCGGAGCAGCAAGTGGAGAAGGCTTTCCGCGACGCTTTCTTCCTTCTCGATCGAAGAATCAGTCTGTTCCTAAGCTTGCCGCTTTCTACCTTGGACGGACTTTCGCTGAAGCAAGAAATCGATAACATCGGACGGCAATGAAATTCGATCTACGCTCCCGTGCAGTCGCGGAATTCCTGGGGACCGCATTTCTCCTGGCCGCAGTAGTCGGTTCTGGCATCATGGGCGAGCGGTTGGCCGGGGGCAGCGTCGCCATCGCGCTGCTGGCGAATACGCTCTCGACAGGAGCGATCTTGGTGGTGCTTGTGCTCGTGCTGGCTCCAATATCGGGGGCTCATTTCAATCCGGCGGTTACCCTGGCGATGACCGTGACTGGGGATTTGCCTTGGCACGAAGCTCCAGTTTACCTGGGGTCCCAGATTGTCGGATCCTTCGCCGGCGTGGCATCGGCCCACTTCATGTTCGGACTGCCGTTGTTTTTCGCCTCTACTCATCCCCGGCACGGTGCAGCTCAACTGTGGAGCGAGGCAGTCGCCACCTTCGGGCTCATCTTGGTAATCTGGGGTTGCTCGCGTTTCCGTCCATCAGCTGCGGCATACGCGGTCGGAGCCTACATCACTTCGGCATACTGGTTCACGGCGTCCACATCGTTCGCGAATCCCGCGGTAACACTGGCTCGTTCGGCCAGCGATACATTCGCTGGCATCCGTCCTGCTGACACGCCTGGATTCATCATGGCGCAAGTGGTTGGCGCGTTGACGGCGACGTTTCTTTTCCGCTGGCTGGTGCCCGCCCGAGTCGGCCAGGCCGAATAGTCGGTCCCATAACCTCAGTTTCCCCACGCATGAACTTGCATGTTTTCCAACGCCCGTTTCCCGTTTACAATACAACCAGCTCGGCATTATTCGGCACCGTATTCAAAAGAACGAGATATTCATAAGGCTTTCATCAGGGAACCGGATGGCGACGACAAAAACCGACCCTAAGCTATCCATCGCAAGCGGAAAAAAGTCCCAGACTTATGAGGGACTTACGCGCGAGCAGCTGATCGAAGCCTACCGCATCATGTACACCTCCCGGCGCATCGACGACCGGGAAATCCTGCTCAAGCGCCAACAGAAAATCTTCTTCCAGATGTCGGGCGCAGGGCACGAAGCCATCGGCGTGGCCGCCGGCATGGCGCTGAAGCCGGGCTACGACTGGTTCTATCCTTATTACCGCGACCGCGCGTTGTGCCTGGCGCTGGGCGCCAAGCCCCTGGATATGTTTCTGCAGGCCGTGGGCGCAGCCGACGATCCGAGTTCCGGTGGGCGACAGATGCCCTCGCACTGGGGATATAAGCGGCTGAATATCGTGACTCAATCGTCGCCGACGGGATCGCAGATTCTGCAAGCCGTAGGCTGTGCTGAGGCCGGACGCTATTTTGCGCAGCGCCCGAACGCCGCGGAAATTCCGCCTAAGACCACGCTGGATTATCGTCAGTTCAAGGACGTCACCTTCCAGGGCGACGAAGTTTCCTATGTTTCTCTCGGCGACGGCACCACCAGTGAGGGCGAATTCTGGGAGGCGATGAACGCGAGCGCGCTCAGCAAGCTGCCCGTGATTTTCTGCGTGCAGGATAACGGCTACGCCATCTCCGTGCCGGTCGAAATACAAACCGCTGGAGGCAGCATCTCGCGGCTGGTGTCCGGTTTTCCGAATTTCCATTTTGAAGAAGTCGACGGCACCGATCCGATGGCGAGTACAGCAGCATTTCAGCGCGCTGTGAAGTATTGCCGCGGAGGCCACGGGCCGGCGTTTGTGCATGCCCATGTGATCCGTCCGTATTCGCATTCGCTCTCCGACGACGAACGCTTGTACCGTCCAGACTCCGAGCGCGAGCGCGATGCCGCCCGCGATCCGGTTTCTCGCACGCAAATGTTTCTGCTGCGCGAGGGGATCCTCGACGAGAAGGGCATCAACGAACTGGAAAAGAAAGTCGACGAAGAACTGCAGGTCGCGGTGGATTTGGCCCTGGCAGCCCTGCCGCCGGCGCCCGAGAGTGTGCTTCAGTATGTGTATTCGCCCGATCTCGATCCCACCTCGGCGGCGTTTGACACCCCACCCGTAGTCGGTCCTGATTCCCCCGACGGCAAGAAGCCGGCGGCCAAGACCATGGCCGATTTAATCAATGTCACCCTGCGTGACGAAATGAAGCGCGACGAGCGCATCGTGATCTTCGGCGAAGACGTCGCCGATTGCAGCCGCGAAGAATATCTGAAGCGCAAGCTGGTAAAAGGCAAAGGCGGAGTCTTCAAGCTCACGTTCGGATTGCAAAACGAGTTTGGCCCGGACCGCGTCTTCAACTCGCCGCTTGCCGAGGCCGCCATCGTCGGCCGCGCCACAGGCATGGCCACACGCGGGCTCAAGCCGGTAGTGGAGATTCAGTTCTTCGACTACATCTGGCCGGCGATGATGCAGATTCGCGACGAGCTGTCGGTGATTCGCTGGCGCTCGAATAACGTCTTCTCCTGTCCCGTCGTAATTCGAGCGGCGATCGGCGGATATCTTACTGGCGGTGCGATTTACCACTCGCAGTGCGGTGAAAGCATATTCACGCACATCCCGGGCCTGCGCGTGATCTTTCCGTCAAACGCTCTGGATGCGGCGGGACTGCTGCGCACTGCGATTCGCTGCGATGACCCAGTCTTGTTTCTCGAACACAAACGTCTGTACCGAGAAACCTACGGCCGAGCCCCGTACCCCGGACGGGACTACATGATTCCGTTCGGCAAGGCGAAGATCGTCCTTCCGGGAACGGACTTGACCGTGATTACTTACGGAGCAGTCGTGCCGCGCGCCCTGCAGGCGGCGCAGAAACTCGAGCGCGAACATGGCTTCAAAGTGGAGTTGATCGATTTGCGCAGCCTGAGTCCGTTCGATTGGGAGACAATCGCTGCGTCCGTCGCGAAAACGAACCGCGCCCTTGTCGCCTATGAAGACACTTTGAGTTGGGGCTATGGTGCGGAGATCGCTGCCCGCCTCGCGGACCAACTCTTCGATCACCTGGATGCCCCAGTCCGCCGCGTGGCCGCAGCCGACACATTCGTGGCCTACCAGCCGATTCTCGAAGATGCCATCCTGCCGCAGGCGAATGACCTGTTCCGTGCGATGAAAGAGTTGGCCGAGTACTAGAGACAGCGCCGAACCTATTCGTCGACCTCGCTTACGAAACCTATTCGCTAAATCTATTCGCTGAATAAACCGCGGTAGATTCCTCCACCGAGCGCGCCGCCGATGAGCGGTGCAACCCAGAACATCCACAATTGCTGCAAGGCCCACCCCCCGGCGAAAATCGCGGGCCCGGTGCTGCGAGCGGGGTTCACAGAAGTATTGGTGATGGGAATGCACACCAGGTGAATCAGGGTAAGGCAGAGACCGATGGCAAGCCCGGCAAAGCCTTTGGGAGCGCGGCTGTCCGTAGCGCCCATAATCACGATCAGGAAGAACGCGGTCAGCACCACTTCGGCGAGAAAGCCCGCAAGCATGGAATAGCCCCCGGGAGAATGTGCACCGTATCCGTTGGAAGCGAAACCGGCATGGACATCAAAGCCCGCCTTTCCGCTGGCGATCATGAACAACACGTCGGCCGCCGTGATTGCTCCCAACACCTGCGCAATGACGTAGGGAATGAAATCCGAGGCGGGAAAGCGTTTCCCTACAACCAAGCCCAGGCTGATGGCGGGATTCAAGTGACAACCGGAAATGTGTCCGATGGCATACACCATGGTCAGCACGGTGAGGCCGAAGGCCAAGGCAACGCCAGCGAATCCGATGCCAAGCGCGGGGAAGCCTGCGGCGATGACAGCTGCGCCGCATCCGCCGAATACCAGCCAGAAAGTTCCAAAGAACTCCGCGAAGGCACGTTTCCTCAGAGTCATAAAATCTCCCTTCATCGTGAACGAAAGTGGATTTTCGATTGCCGGGCTGGTCTTAATCGCGACGCGGAAGGTTAACACAAGTTACAGAGAATCGAAAACAAGCCCAAGCGGGCTCCTAAGCCGGCAAGCCAAGTTACGAACGCTTTCGCCGCAAGGCGATCATGATTGCCCGTTCCCATGGGCGATGCTAGGCTGCAAACAAGTGAACTCGGCAACCATCAATTCTGTGAATTCGGACCCGCCTGCAAGTGGCAGCGCCATTGCGTGGCTGCAGTCGGCAACTGCCGAGGTGTGGCTAAAATTTCTGCTGGCGCTGGTGGGATTGGGACTGGCGTTCGGAGCAGCACTGCTTTCGACGGCCTCGGGCGAGGCGGGCAACTTGTGGGTATCGGTGATTCTCGCATCTGTTGCGCTCCTGATGGCCGCCTTCGTGGGGTTGGTTACCGTACCCTACCTGGCGCGGCGAGTTGCGATCGAGAGGTTGCGCCAGACGTTTCATTACGAAGTCACAAAAGCGGGCGTGGTCTATGTGCTGGTCACGCTGGTGATCGGCATCGCAGCGTTGAACACGGGAAATAATCTCCTATACATCGTAGTGGCGGCAATGTTGGCTGCAATCCTGGTCTCAGGAGTCGTTTCCGCGCTGGTGTTGCGCGGCCTGGAATTGCAGGTTCGCCTGCCCGAGCATGTGTTCGCCGCCCGCCCGGTGGTGGGACGAATCGCTCTGCGCAATTCGCGGCGCTTCCTGCCTTCATTTTCGATTCGCGTAGTGCCCGCGCGCAGGGAAAAAGAAAAAGGAATGAAGCCCCGCAAGCAATGGCGATGGGAACCGGCGACATTCGCTTTTCCGCCGAACCGTGCTCCAGAGAATCAGTGGGTGAAGCTTCGCGACTGGCGCGTGAGGCGAGTCGACGTGATTCCGCCACCGCCCGGCATATTCGAAGGAATGATTTATTTCCCCTATCTGCCGTCGGGAGCCGATCTTGCTGCGGACCTTGAGTTGTGTTTCGAACGCCGAGGGCTGTACCGGGAATCGAGTTTCGGCGTGGCCACGCGGTTTCCCTTTGCCTTTCTCACCAAGACAAGAGACGTTGCACTGGAGCGCGAGATTCTGGTTTATCCTCCGATTGAGCCCCCCGACGAGCTTTTTGAAATCCTGCCGCTGGTGCGGGGAGAGTGGGAAAGCTTCGTGCGCGGCCGCGGCTCCGACCTATACCGCATTCGCGAATACATGCCGGAAGATTCGGCGCGCCATGTCGACTGGAAGGCGACGGCTAAATCCGGCTCGCTGAAGGTGCGTGAATTCAGCCGCGAGGATGAGCGCAAGTTGTGCATCGTCTTTGACAACCCCGCGGCCGGGGTCATTCCCGGGTCGGCGTACGAGCAGGCGGTGAATCTGGCCGCCTCACTCGCGTGGCACTTCTCAACGCACGATGCTGAGGTCTCGTTTGTGGTTCCGGGCCACGGCCGCCTTACCGACCTGCACGAATTCCTGGCGCAACTGGCGGTCATCGAGCCCCAGAAAGATCCTCACGCAGCAATAGCTGCGCAAGCTGGTTCGCCGCGAGATCTGGTGCGACCCGATGTGCTCCGACAAATCGACCACGCCGCTACGGGCGAATACAACATCGTTCTCACCGCGCGGCCACGCGGAAGTTTGCCCACGGCGTTGTGGAACTGCTCCTACTTCATCTTTCTCGCTAACGAGGACCAGCCGACGGTTGCGCCCGATTCACGAAAGGCATAGGAAAGGCCCACTCCTCTAATTATCTGCCCTGGTCCATCCAATTCGGGCGTGCTTTCCGTGATGACCTTGCCAACCAGATTTCCCCTGTCCCTCCACCTTTTAGTCCTTCCCAGGAATCCGTTTTCGACGTATACTCACGCCCCGGGATAGCTTCCGCACCTTCGGAATCCGATACTGGGAGGATCGAAATGCGCATCCGCGACTTGATCAAGAACCAGGAAACTTACCAGGCGGAGATGGGCCAGACCGTGCTGGAAACCGTGCGCGCCATGGTGGAACGCAACATCGGCGCCGTTCCGGTGGTGCACAACGGCAGACTAGTCGGAATTTTTTCCGAACGCGATCTCATGAAGCGTGTCGTCGCGGAGGGCTACGATCCACGCAGCACCTGCCTCGCCGAGGTCATGACCGACGACCCGCTCACCATCAACATGAACGAGGAACTCGACAATTGCATGGCGCTCATGCGGCGCCACGGCTTCCGGCACCTGCCCGTTTGCCACGAAGGCCAACTGGTCGGCGTCGTCTCGCTGCGCGACATTTTGCTCCATGATTTGAACGAGAAGGATGATGAAGTGCGCATGATGCGCGCCTACATCCACTCCGTCCCCGACGCTTAGGGAGGTATGCCGCCTGACCCCCATATGGCCCGAAGGTAACGTTACTTTAGATTACCTGAGTACATTGAACACTTGGGGCAGAAGGTTTAACTTCCTCTTATTAACCAGAATCGTTTTTTGCGCTGTCCCGCGAAGCCGGCTCTGGTCCCCAGGTGTTGTTTCGAGATGTAAAGTATTCCGATGAGCGAGAACATCAAGATTCTTTATTACGCTCTGTGGCTGGCGCATCCCGTTCTCCAAACGGTCATTGCGATAGCTATGCTTCGTCGCGGCCAGCAGCGCGAATTCAAATATTTCTTTGCTTACGTGGTCACGCAGATTCTGACTTTCGCCTTGGTTTTTCCCAGTTACCGGTACCACTACTCGGCCATCTTCTACGTTTCATGGATCAGCACGGCGGTTAGTGTAGCCCTGGGTTTCAAGGTGATCCACGAAGCCTTTCTCGATGTGTTCCGCCCCTTCCACACATTGCGCGACCTGGGCACAGTACTTTTCAAATGGGCAGGTCTGGTAATGCTCCTGGTGGCCGGCGTCGTATCGGTTTCCACCAACTCTTCGGATGCCGCGCCCTGGGTGCAGGCCATCACGACTGCCCAGCGTTGCGTACGCATTATTCAGGTTGGCATGGTGCTTTTCCTATTATTCTTTGCCCGCTACCTCGGTGTAAGCCGGCGGCAGCACAGCTTCGGAATCGCCTTGGGTTTTGGAACCTTCGCCGTGGTGGAGTTAACGCTGATCGCTTCATGGGCCGGCGATCACTTGAGTAGTCTCGGCGTGAACCTGATCAATATGGGGGCCTACGACGCAGCATTGTTCATCTGGCTGGGCTACACGCTCGCAAAGAGCCCTGCCCGCGATGCCGCTTTCACATTGCTGCGGCCCCAGCGCTGGGAGCAGAGCCTATCCGACATTCAGCATCCGCTGCCCGCGGACTCCCTGATCCCGATGTTCGAAGGGATGGTGGACCGGGCTCTGTCGCGCACTCGTGTGTCGCCCCCGGAAGCGCCAGAAAACGTCGCCGCGACTCGCGCCACCGTCGTACCCATGAATGCGCTGACTATCTCTGGTTTGGTTGAGCACGTCGGATCCAAGCGCTAAAGATCTGACTCACTGCGGCAAACTCAGGCGTTTTCCACTTTCTTCACTCCGCGCTGCAATTCCGGATTTCGTAAATAATTCGTCGCCAACTGCGTGTCCCTAAGCCGATGCAATCCTGCAATTTGTAAGGTAGGGGAAAAACCTTAGAATAACTACGGATTGCCCTGTATTTGCAGGTTTCTTAGAGGCGTGTAAATTACATCCAGGCGAAGGACTGCGAGCCACTCTGGGAAATTCTTGCGGAAGGGCTTGACTTGTGCCTTATAATTCTCCTCCGCGTCAGAAACCCGCCTTTTGGGGGAGTTCGGACGCGAAAGGAGTGGACCCATGAAGCAAGCAATCAGGATTTCGGTCCTGATGTTTGGACTAGTGGGCACGTATGTCGCAGCCGCCGTTCCGCAGGTTCCCGCCCCGGACGGAGGCCCGATTCTACTGTGCCCACCTCAACAGACAGCTAAATGCAACCCCGGTTTACCGCCGATGATGAAATAGCAGTTAACCGGATGTTAGGGTTAGGCACAAGGTCACCAAAGTAACCTGTAGGTAACTGGGCCGAGCACTTGGGGCTCGCAATCTTTGGGCCGACGGGCTTCATACATAAACCGTCGGCCCTGTTTTTTGCCTGCTTGGAGAACTCGGCGCGAGAGAGTTTTGGGAGGGCACGACTTCAGTCTTTAGCCTGCCCTGAGCAAGCGAAGCGCGCCGAAGGGCGCCGTTGAGTTGTCCACGATGTATCCGCGCTCTAGCGCCTGAGGCAAGCTCCTTGCCGAGCCTGCTTTTCAGCAGTTTTCTATTCCTTCTTTGTCAGTGCAGAGCGCAGCGTCAGCTGCAACTCTGCGGGATCCATTACTGGCGGTTGGCAAGCGAAGCCAGAACACAGAACCGCAAATGCCTTGCCCGCGCTCAACCCCGGCAAGTTCGGAATCGTGGCCGCCAGCGCCGGAGGAAGGTTCCCCGCGACCGCCTGGTTCGTCGTCAATCGCAGCACGCTCTTGTTGAACGCGAAATCTGCGACCGCGACCGCAGCCAGACTCTTCGCCGGTTCCTCCAGTTCGTGGTCCGCGATCACAATAACTTGCACCGGATTCTCCAATAAGTGCAGAACCGCGATCCCATAGGTCGCAGCAAAAATTCCAAATTGTTCGGCCACGCCGGCAAACGTCTCCAGCGTTTGCTCCGCTTTATCCCGGTACGCGCTGTCGCCGGTGTAATGATGCAGGCGCAGAAGCGCAATCGCGGCCGTCGGATTTCCCGCAGGAGTAGGCGAATCCTGCAGCGGCTTGCGCCGCGTGGCAAGCACTCCCAGGCTCTTACCGTCGGCCGCCGGCTCGGCATCGAAGAACCCTCCGGAAACCGCATCGAAGAACCGCGCAATCATTGCGTCGCCAATGGCCCGCGCGAATTTGAAATAACTGAGGTCCGCCGTAGCTTCATAGGCGTCGAGGCAAGCCAGCGCAGTAGCAGCATAGTCATCAAGCAGACCGCGAACCGCCCGATGTTCAGCCTTGGGATCAGAATAAGCAACCACATGCAACAGTGTGGCGCGGGCGCCCCCGCCCGCGTCTGCCGAAGGCTTCCAAGCCTCCGCCAGCACACGGTCCAGCGACCGCAAAGCGAAGTGCCGGGCAGACTCCAGATCGAGAACCTTCGCCGCTTCCAGATACGCCGAGACGCACATGCTGTTCCATCCCACATAAACCGTCTTATCGACGTAAGGCGTGGGCCGCTCGAGCCGAGCCGCATACATTCTCTTCTTCGCTGAATCGAGCAGGTCCTTCACGCGTTCGTCGCTAAGGTTCACCCGACTCGCAATTTCTTCGATCGGGGCGCGCACATAGAGTACGTTCTTCGCTGGATTGTGGTGCATCTCGCCGATCTCGTTGATGTCATAACGCAGCGCCGCTACCTGCGCTTCTTCTTCCGTCAGCACGGCGCGAGCCTCGTCGAGCGTCCAGGTAAAGTAGTCGCCATCGTCGTCCATGGAAATGTCGGCATCCTGCGAAGCATAAAAGCCGCCGCGCCCGCGATCACTCAGCCACTCATCCATCCATCGAATAATGTCGCGCGCCACACTCGCAAAGAATTCCGAACCAGTAGCCTGATAAGCATGCACGTAATTCTTCAGCAACTCGGAGTTGTCGTAGCACATCTTCTCGAAATGCGGCACCACCCAGCGCTCATCCACCGAGTAACGATGAAATCCCCCAGCCAGTTGGTCGTAGACGCCGCCATTGGCCATGTGCTCAAGCGTAGTGACAACGACGTTGCGAAGTTCGTCGTCGCCGCCACCCAACTCTCGAGGGTGGCCCATACTAGCCGCGTCTTTTACGGCTAGTGTGGGGGTTTTGACTTTCCGTGCATACCGCTCGATCAGCAAATCCAAAACCGAAGGATGCGGAAATTTCGGTGCCTGCCCAAATCCACCATGCTGCGGATCAAACATACTAAACGCAGAGTTCTGAATCGCCGCAACTATGCCCTCAGAAACCCGCCCGCCTCGCCCAGCGAACGACTCCGCCTGCGCAATCGCACTCTCTACCATCTTTGCCTGCTCCACCACGTCGCCATGTTTTTCCTTGTATGCGTTGGCAATGCTGGTCAGAACGCGCTTGAAGCTCGGACGACCATAGCCATCGGTCGGCGGAAAATAAGTTCCTCCGTAGAACGGCTTGCCATCCGGCGTGAGAAAAGCAGTGAGCGGCCAACCACCCTGCCCACTCACCGCGCTGACCGCAGCCTGGTAGCGGCTGTCAATGTCCGGCCGCTCGTCGCGATCCACCTTCACCGCAATAAAATGTTCGTTAACGATAGCCGCAACTTCAGCGTCGTCGTAAGACTCGCGGTCCATCACATGGCACCAATGGCACCACACCGCGCCAATATCAAGCAGCATGGGCTTATTCTCGTGCTGCGCGGCAGCAAACGCCTCCTCGCCCCACTCATGCCACTGAATGGGCTGATGCATTGCAGAGCGCAGATACGCGGATGAAGCGCGGGCCAGGGAGTTGAGGGTAGTCGTGGTCATGACTCTAAGTGTACTGCGGCAACGCCTCTCATCGGATGCGGTAGTGAAGCCGCATCACCACCCGACTGTCATGTTGAGCGAAGTGGGATCGTCCAAAAGACGATCCCACGCAGTCGAAGCACCCCATACCCGCCGTGACTACCCCAAGCTCCAACAGGAGTTCTCATGGGGGGCCCTGGGTGTTGCTCCAGCCAGCCGACGAGCCCTCGTGAAGGCTTGTCATTCCGAACCGGGCGTCAAGCCCGGCGAGGAACCTTCTGTTGCCGGAATCGAGTACGGGCCGATAAGACTTCTAGGTCCGCGAAATCGTCCAACTGGTTACGAGCCAATTTGGGTTTCGAAATACTGGCCCTTCGCTTCGCGTAGGTTCCTCAGGAGATTCTTGTCTCCAATGTCCTCGCTCCTTCGCCACTGACGGCACGCCTCCCCATCGATAAGCCGCTTGAAATTCCAGTGGTCGTCGCTTGCGTTGAAGTACCACTCGTCTGCCGCAATATCCTTTACCCACAAGCCATTGCTGCTCATCTCGTACCAGAGAAGAACCCGGAAACCAGAAGCTGTCGTAAACGTTACGGCGTTGCTGTTCAGCAGTTAGCCTCCCCGACGCATTATGTTCTCGGTATATTAGAACTGCGCAAAAGTCAGCGATTTTGGGAAAACTGCAGGTCTGCCTCCTCGAGATCTCGTCCGCCTCCAGCGTTGGGCCTTGATGATTTCCACAGCCGATCCCCGGTAGTCCGTCACATCGCTCCGGTCAATTTTCAGCTACGATCGTCGAGTGCAGCTTCCGCTGCCGATCACGAGTTCTTTGAAATTCAAATGCAGATCGCACCATGTGAGCGCTAAGTACTTCGGTTTGAATATTTTGCGGCTAAGTCCCTTAGGGGCAATATTTTAGAAAGATTCGAGCGGGACACGACCGACCTAAGCCATTGCGAGTCAATAATTTAGAAGATTCGATCCGTGATTTTTTTGATCTGGATCAAGTGTCGCTCCGTACACAGCATACTGATGGGTCGCGTGCAGTTTCCTCAGCCCTGGACTCCCACTCAGAACATGCTCCAGCAGCGGATTGTGGTAAAGCACATACACCGCCCGCGGATGCTCCCGCAGACTCTGCTCCAGATTCGCCATCATCCGCCGCAGGCCCGGCTCCGGAAACGGATTGAAAAGATAAAGTACGATCGGCTCAACAGGGAAAACGAACTCAGTCGCATCCGCGCAAATCGATTCCAGCGCGAAACACTTCTGCGATTCGCTTCTGTACTTGCTTAGGTTCTCCTGAGCAGCCTGATGCAACGCAGGCAGAAGCTCCACGCCCACAATGCGCCGAAAAGGATAGTCCGAAGCCATCAACAGAGTGCGTCCCTTGCCCGATCCGAGATCGACGAAGACAAAGTCGTGAAAGTCAAAATGACTTTGTTGCCTTAACGCCGAAAGCATTTCTCGAAATAGATCCGGCTCTGTCGGCTGATACGGCGAGTGGAAGACTCCGAGCAGGCGGTTGCGCCAACCGACGGCCGCGCTGGTGGTGTTGACGTGATGATCCCAATCGTATTCAGCGTCACCGTAACGTTGGCGACGGCGTTCAGGAGTGGAGTCGCGAACAAACTCCCAGATCGCAGTCACGAATAGCCGCGTAGCCGCGAGGCGGCCTTCGCGCATGGCGGCATCATTCCACCATTGCCAAGCCGAGCGCGGCAGGCTGGTCCGCGATGAAGCGGAGGAATCGATGCTCTGCATGCTCCGCCATCATAAGCGATGGTAAAACGGCAATGATGATGATGAGACTACGGCTGCGGAGCGTCGAACGTCGGCCACGCCTTGAATCCCGGAGGCAGGCCTTTGGTGGCAAATTGAAAATCATGCGGCTCGCGAATTTCGATGCGGCCTTCGGGCGTCAACTTGTAGGGATGACCGTCGGGATCGACGGGGATTCGGGCCCAACGCTCTGCCGTTGCCAGCTCTTCCATACTGGCAGGCAGATGTCCCGTGCGCTCCCCGAAACGGGTTACCGCCGCTTGCAGATGCTCGACATCTTCGTCCACACGCAGCGCACGCAGATGGTCCACTGCATTTTGCCTGATCAATTTGTCCTGGGTGTTCTGGTAGCTAGCCATCCACAGGCTCCGTGCCGTTTCATAGTCGCCGGCATGCGACGCCATCTGCGCCGCAAGAACCTTCAGGAAGGGATGAGCGTTCGGAACCCGCGATCCTCGCGCGAAGGCCTCGGCAGCGTTCTTGTAATCCTTCAGTTCCGTGAAATAGACGAAGCCCAGATCGTAGTAGAGCCTCCAGTTATCGGGATTGTTCTCGATGCCGTAATTCATCAAATCGATCGCGCTCTTGGGCTGGCCCGCGCCGAAGGGCGGTTGGGGCGCGAGAAAGCTGCTTCCAAACTCGTAAGCAACCACGAGGTGCGGGTCGAGGTGAGCTGTGATTTCAAGCAGCGGGGCCAGCAGGTTGTAACTCGCGGCGTAGTAATGATGCCGGTTGCCGAAGTACTGGACGGCGCGAGTCCAGTAAATGCAAGCCATCAAGCCGTCATAACCGAGGCTGGCGCGCTTGATCACTTTCGGCGAACTCAGGAAGAGGACTTCGTCGAGCGTAGCTTGGGGGCGGAGCTGGTCGACGTGATGAAGCACAAACGAACTGGCGGCCAACGACAGTACCAGACAGGCGGCCGCGATCGTCGAACTTTTCTGGCGCTGGTTCATTGTTACTTCAGATCACGATTCTCGAAAATCAGCACGGCTCCGCTCAGCGCCATGATGGCGTAGAACACCGCGTAGAGCGTGTTGTTCAGAATGAGTTGTCCGGCGACCGGCTGTTCATGGGCTACGGATGTGATCACGTTGAACGCCGAAAAGTTGGGCACCAGGTAAGCCGCGCCCGTAGCCAGCCAGCGCGTGAATCCGTGAGCCATGCCCGCGAAATTGCGCAGGTCTTCGGCGAAGCTTCCGATTACGAACAGCGAAAAGGCGAACACCGCCGAAAGCAGCGGCGAAGAAAACGACGAGAACAACAACGCCAGGGAGCAGATGATCACGAATTCGAGAATGATGAAGTACAGCGCGACCAGAATCAGTGCGTCGGCCCGCACGAATTTGTGCGAAACGTAGAACAACGCGGCGAACACTCCGATGGCCATGAAGAAAGCATTGACCACGAGCGTTCCGGCCAGCCCGAAGAACTTGCCGACAATGAATTCCCAGCGGCGGACGGGACGGGAAAGCACGGTGTAAAGAGTTCGTTTTTCTATTTCTTTCGAGACCAGGCCGATGCCGATGAAAATTGCGATGACTACTCCGAACAGAGAAACCGCGGTGAGCCCGAGATTGATGACGACCAGTTTCTCAATCTCAATCGAGATCTGGCCCACGAGGATGGCCGCTCCCGAGAGCAGCAAAGCGAAGGCGATCAGGTTGTAGAGCACGCGATCGCGCACGGCTTCGCGGAAGGTGTTGGAGGCGATGTAGGCGACGCGGGTATTCATGCTTTACTCCCGACGCTGGTCTCGGCATGCCGCAGCTTCTCGACGAAGTAAGCTTCGAGCGAAGTGCGCACCGGAGTGATGGCAACCAGACGCTGGCGTTCACGGCGCAGTGCGTCGATCACCGCGTCCTGCTGGCTTTCATCAATGATGGCGCGGACCCGGTCTGGGGTTACGCGGATTTCCGCGCCCAGAGCCTTGATCGAGGCTGGCACTTGCGAACCTTGCCAGATCACTTCCACCTTGCCCTGAACGCTCGAGGTCAGATCTTCGATTGCGCCGACGCCGCGCAGTTCTCCGCGATGAATAATGGCAACGCGGTCGCAGAGCGCCTCAGCATCGGACAGAATGTGGGTGGAGAAAAACACGGTTTTGCCTTCGTGCTTGAGCTGCTCCATCAGGTCGCGGACTTCGCGGCGGCCCATGGGATCGAGGCCGGACATGGGTTCGTCAAAGAACACCAGCTTGGGATTGTGCAGGATGGCCTGGCCGATTCCCACGCGCTGCAGCATGCCTTTGGAAAACTTACGCAACTGCACGCCCTTCACGTCGCGCAGTCCGACTTGCTGCAGAATCTGCTCGACGCGCTGCTTGCGCTGTTTGGCGGGGACGCCGGAAAGCTGTCCGTAATATTCGAGCAGTTCGTGAGCCGTAAGATAGTCGTAAAAATATGGCTGCTCGGGAAGGAACCCGATCTGCGCCTTGACTGAGGGATCGGTCCATTCGTGGCCCAGGATGCGCGCCGTTCCGGAGGTCGGGAACACCAATCCCATGAGCAACTTCAGAGTCGTGGTTTTCCCGGCGCCGTTGGGGCCGAGGAAGCCGAAAATCTCACCATCTTCCACCGTCAGATGCAAGGGGCTGAGGGCGCACTTGGGCCGTTTGCGCCAGAACCCCACCATGTAGGTTTTTTCCAGTCCAAGAATTTCTATTGCCGGCATGACCACTCCAACCAAGAGAAAGCTGCAGGCAGCCTTCGAGACAGATTATAAGCAATGCGTTCGTTTTTTGGATTGGGTGCGAGGTTACGTCGGTCATGCGAATAAGGAAGCGAGCCAAACGCGCCCTTCAGTCGCTGTCGCTCTCTCAGGGCGGGCTCCGTGGATTCGCGCGGCTCGCCCGGGTCCTTCGCGAGACAAAAGTCGTCTCGCTCAGGATGACAAACTTAAGGGGTTATTGCATGGGCAAGAGAGCTTGGCAGGCTCCGTAGCTGGGGACCAGGGTGAGTGTGCCCGCCGGCTGGAGGCGCAATACCGCGTCCTCGACCGAGCAGTAAGAGCGTGTTCCGAACTGCGAACTGACGGGCGCGGCCGTGGCGTAGTACTGATTGTTGATCAGGCTACCGGCGCCGATCGATCCGGTGGCATTAAAGTTGTAACCGCTCTTGCCGGCTCCGCCGCCGTTGGTGGCCAGATAATTGTCAATGAGACACCCGGTCGCAGGACCTGCGGTGCAAGGGGACACGCCGCCCAAAGTGGCAAGGGCTACCGGGAACCCGATGCCTGGGTAAGCGTCGAAATAAGCGACTTCTGCCGTGTTGATGGTGCGAGTCGACGCGGCCGCAGCGGAATCGTTGGCCGCCATGCGAGCGCGCAGCAGGTTGGGAATTGCGATCGCCGCAATGATCAGAATGATGGCGACCACAATCAACAATTCGATTAATGAGAAACCCTTTTGTTTCCGCATTGAGTGCTCTTCATCTCCCGGGACTTTGCCGGGGCCAACCTCGGGGGCACGGAATCCCCGAGGACACAGGATTGGTCGCATGCGGAGGACCAAACCGATAGGGTTTCAGACTTCGGTCACAAACGGAAGAACTACCTTGCTTTCAGACTGATACAGGTAGAGGCCTTGATCCCCCTTTATGGGAAAGGCTCGATGGAGGACGTAAACCTCCATGCTCCTGACAAATTGTGTCATTTTGCGACAGACTCGGCTCGTGGCCTGAGTCTCGTCGGGTTCAGACTGGGAGGAGCCAGTGGAGGCATGTTGCCGACGAAGGGCCGCCGGGACAGCGGCGCAACGGAGAATGGCCGGAGCAGGCGATGGCAGCGAATTACGCTGGTAACTCCTCCGCGTTACTTGGCGTTCTCTTGCTCTCCAGTTTCACCTAGACTTTCGGAGAGCGGCGATTTCTTGGCCACGCAAAGCGGTCAACCCCGCACTCGCGCCTGATCATGAATTTCAACGGCAAGCGTAGTCTCGCATTCGGTTTGACCGCGGCTCTCTTCGCGGCGGTCCTTTCGCTTTCGGTGAGCAGGGATTTTTACGACTCGTCGATGACTAACGCCTATCTTTCCCTGGCGCTGTTCAGCGCGCTGATTGTTCTTGGAATGATCCGGCGTTCCTGGCTCGATCTGTTGTGGGTCGTGGCGGGCGGCTTTCTGCTGGCTGTCCTCGACTACCGCGTTATGGGCTTCCGCCCTATGTGGATGGCGGGCTTCTCGTTCGCTGGCCTCGCCGCCTTCGCGGCCCTGGGCACGCACGCCATCTGGGCCGAGGGAGAAGAGCGCAAGCTCCTGCTTTACGGATTCGTTCCGATTGTTCTATTCGTGGGAAGTGAATGGATGGCGAGCACCCTGCTCGATGTCACCGAGCGCCTGCATCCCAAGACATTTGATCTGTACTTGTATTCCTTTGACAGCAGCCTGCGGGTGCCGATCAGCTTCCTGGTAGGCCAAGCCTTCTGGAGGTGGCCATCGTTGTGGTGGGTGTGCTTCATGTTCTACACGGCCCTGCCGCTGCCGCTGGCGCTGGTTTACGCGGCTCATCTCCGGCACACAAGGCGCAATGCCCTGGCGGTCATGATTGCTTTTCTCGTGACCGGGCCGTTGGGAGTGATGTTCTACAACATGCTGCCGGCATGCGGCCCGATTCACCTTTTTGGCGGAGCTTTTCCCTGGCATCCGCTGGTCGCGGCGGACGCGAGGCGGCTCAGGGTCGTGCCAATCCTGTTGAAGGGCGCGCGCAATGCCATCCCATCACTGCATATGACGTGGGTGCTGCTCGTCTGGTGGAACTCACGAGGCCTGCCGCGCTGGGTGCGGGCCATCGCGCTTGCATTCGTCTGGTTTACGGTGCTGGCCACGCTGGGGACAGGGGAACACTATCTTGTGGATCTCGTAGTCGCGTTCCCGTTCTCTCTGATGGTGCAGGCTCTGTGTACGTACTCGTTGCCATTCCGCGGCGGCGAACGGCGGACGGCTTTTCTGTTCGGCACCTTTGCCACGCTGATATGGCTGGCGTTGCTTAGCTATGCGACCCCGCTGTTCTGGATCTCCCCGCTCATACCGTGGGCGATGATCGTCGCCACGGTGTCATCATCGGTTTTTCTTTGGCGTCGCTTGTTGCGAGCTCGGCCAGAGGAGTTGCCTGCGCGGCCTTTGGCTGCGGCGGCTGGGGCTTCGTAGGCTTAGACGTCGCTCACGCGAGGCAGTCAGTGGTGCCGTTTGACTCCCGGCAGTGTGCTGCGGGAGATCCCCTTCGGCTTCGCTCAGGGCAGGCTCTCGCCCCGCTGGAGAAAACGCGGGGCTTCGGGATGACGCCGCGGGGGTGCTGGAGAAGGCGCGGGGCTTCGGGATGACGCCTCTGAGGCGCTGGAGAAAGCGCGGGGCTTCGGGATGACGCCATCGAAGTGGGGCGCAAAAAAAGAGAGGCAGCGAAGTTGCCTTCGCTGCCTCCCGGCTTGTACCCTCCCCCAGGTACTTCGCCAGACTTAACTGTTAGTTCGCCATCGGCAACAGGGCCTGGCAAGCGTTGTAGCTAGCGACCGTCGCGATCGTGCCAGCCGCTGCGGTGCGAACCACCCCGTCATCAAACGCGCAATACGACTTCGTGCCGGTCTGCGCGCTGATTGGAGCGCCAGTCGTATAGAACTGGTTCGGAATCGGACTGCCCGCGCCGGTGCTCGGAGTAGCGGCGAACTTATAACCGCTCTTGCCGCCGCCTGCGCCGTCGCTGGCCAGGTTGTTATCGATCAGGCAGCCGGTAGCAGGCGCCGGAGTGCAAGGCGACGCTCCACCCAGACCCTGCAAGCTGGTGTAGCCAACGGTCGGATAAGCGGCAAAGTAGCCGATTTCGCCGGTGACAGTGGTACGCTCGGAAGCGGCCGCGGACGAATCGTTGGCAGCCATACGAGCGCGCATCAAGTTAGGAATCGCGATAGCTGCGATGATCAGGATGATGGCCACTACGATGAGCAGCTCAATCAGCGAGAAACCCTTGACGTTCCTATTGGGCCTATTTGTTCGCATGTTTATTATCCCCAAGAAATTTGTTCCTGTTACTTACCAGGTTGAGACATAAGATGCAATTACTGATGCATTCCGAGGGCCACGGTGCCGGCCCCCGAAGATCCTTTGTTTTCATGCGTTGACAAGCGCTAGAGCAGATTCCGGTAACGCCCCAGTTGCCACGCAGTCATAAAGAGTCAGTTTCGAGTGACAGAAGTTGGCAGGACAAGGATACGGTTTGGGTAGGAAAATAAAGGAGCAGCGGAGTTGCCCTGGCTGCTCCCCAGGTTTGTCAGACTGCTACTGACTAGTTCGCCATCGGCAACAGGGCCTGGCAAGCGCCGTAGCTAGGGACTGCCGTGATGGTGCCCGCGGGCTGCGTGCGGACCACACCGTCATCAAACGCGCAGTACGCCTTGGTGCCAGTCTGTGCGCTGATCGGAGTTCCAGTCGTATAGAACTGGTTGGGAATCGGGCTGCCCGCGCCAGTGCTCGGAGTAGCGGCAAACGAGTAACCGCTCTTACCCCCGCCCGCGCCGTTGGTGGCCAGGTTGTTATCGATCAAGCAGCCTGTGGCAGGCGCCGGAGTGCATGGCGACGCTCCACCCAGACCAGCCAAGCTGGTGTAGCCAATGGTCGGATAAGCGGCAAAGTAGCCGATTTCGCCGGTGATCGTGGTGCGCTCGGAAGCGGCCGCGGACGAATCGTTGGCAGCCATACGAGCGCGCATCAAGTTAGGAATCGCGATCGCTGCGATGATCAGGATGATGGCCACTACGATGAGCAGTTCGATCAGCGAGAAACCCTTGTCACTGTTCTTACAAACTCTACTTTTCTGCATTTGTATTTTCCTCGAGTCAATCTTGTCCGCTGTAGGTTACCCCTACACGAACTAAGATGCACTAACTGATGCACTCCGAGGGCCGGGCTGGCAGCGGGGAGATCCTCTGTCTTCATGCATCGCTGAGAGCTAAGGATACACCACGGCGACGCGTTTCCCCGTCTGGAGCCACAAATGGGCATTCCCCGGTGGCAGAAGTTGGCAAAGGGGTGATCGCAGTTTGGGTAACGTTCAAAAAAAATAAGGAGCAGCGAAGTTGCCTTCGCTGCTCCCGGCTTGTACCCTCCCCCAGGTACTTTGCCAGACTGCTACGAACTAGTTCGCCATCGGCAACAGGGCTTGGCAAGCGTTGTAGCTAGCGACCGTCGCGATCGTGCCAGCCGCTGCGGTGCGAACCACGCCGTCATCAAACGCGCAATACGACTTCGTGCCGGTCTGCGCGCTGATTGGAGCGCCAGTCGTGAAGAACTGGTTCGGAACCGGGCTGCCAGCGCCAGTGCTCGGAGTAGCGGCAAAGGTGTAACCGCTCTTACCGCCGCCCGCGCCGTTGGTGGCCAGGTTGTTATCGATCAAGCAGCCTGTGGCAGGCGCCGGAGTGCAAGGCGACGCTCCACCCAGACCAGCCAGGCTGGTGTAGCCAACGGTCGGATAAGCGGCAAAGTAGCCGATTTCGCCGGTGACAGTTGTACGCTCAGAAGCGGCCGCGGACGAATCGTTGGCTGCCATACGAGCGCGCATCAAGTTAGGAATCGCGATAGCTGCGATGATCAGGATGATTGCCACCACGATCAGCAGCTCAATCAGTGAGAAACCTTTCTGTTGTTTCCGCATCTCTATTTTCCCTCGTTTCGGACTTTTATTGAATTCATGCTGGTCATCGTGATGACGCAGTCGGACTAGATGTTCGCACTTGCCGGGCCAAAGCGGCTAGTTACCTTGGTTCCGGCAGGGGGCGTGCAATCCCATTATTTTCAGTAGAAGGACAAACTATGGTCTCATTCTACCGATTTCGCTGCGGGTGATTCATGCCAAAATGCGTCGCGGAAGCTGACAATTCGTGTCAGTTCGATTCGGGGCTGGTCATACTGATGTGCCCCCATTTCTTCGAACGCCTTTGGACGGGATTCTTGCAGGATTGGCGTTACCGGGCTTGAACGCCGGCTGCCTGCAGACGGCTGATGGCCTTCGCCGCGCCGACCTGAGCGGGATACAGTTGCAACTCGCGCTGGTAGGCGGCGAGCGCCTCGGATGGGCGCGAAGCTTGTTCGAGAGCCGTTCCTAATTCGTAATGATATCCCTCGGCGTCGGGCTGGATGGTTAGCGCTTTGTTCAGAAAATCGATCGCTTGGTCGGAGCTATGCTGCGCGAGGCGGATCTGTGCCAGTCCGAACCAGGCGTTCGCTAAGTCCGGATTTTGTCGTAGAGCGGTTCTGAACCAGCGCTCGGCCTGGGGCAAATCTCCGGACTGCTGATAGGCGAAGGCGGCGAAATCGGCGGCCCGCCAGCCCGGTTTCAATTCATAGGAGCGGACGAAATGCGGGGCCGCGTCGCCGTAGCGGTGCCGATCGCTGAGGGCTGACCCATAGTTCAACTGTGCCCATTCGTTTTCGGGAGCCCGGCTCACCGCCCGCGAAAACAAATTGACGTCGCTCGCCCAGTACTGCGACTGGATGGCGCTGGCAAACGCGAGAACCACCACGATCGCCGCGGCGAGCGGCCGGACCAGCTGCAGCTGCGGCCGCTTCTTTCTCACCGATTCTCTTCTTGACCAGGAATAGGCGAATCCGACGAGCAGTGCGACTCCCAGCATGCTCATGTAGGTGTAGCGATCGTGAATGAAGTCGTCTTCATTCATCAAACGCAGGTCCAGGGTTGGAAGCACGGGCAGGACCAGCCATGCGAAGGGGGTCCATAATCGCGGATCGCGGCGAGCAGCGGTGACGGCTAGCGCAGCCAGAGCGAGCAGGGCCACTAGGGTGAGAAGGAACTCGCCGCTGGGGGCTTCGATCAGGCGGAAGTCGTAGTGCGGGCTCAGGCCCGTGGGAAGGACTGTCCGGTATAGATTGAAGAGCAAAATCTTTGGGGCGGTCAGGATGATGGTGCTCCATGGCAGTGGAGAGGATGCGGGTGCCGATCCACGAAGAGCGTATGACCTGAGACTCAGCCAAAGCGCTGCAGCGAGACCGTAGGTCGAAACCATCGCTACGAGAAAGTAGCTGGACGAGGGCGTCTGTGGCTTGGTGGGGGAATTAGATAAAAGGGAATTGGACCCGAGGGAGTTGGACAGGAAGTCGATCAGAATAATTCCCGGCAGGACTATGCTCACTTCCTTGGTGAGCAACGCGGAAAGGAATAGAAGTCCAGAAAGAGCCCACCAACCGACGGCGCTGCGCTGCGAGGTCGCGGCTTTCCTGTAGGTCAAAAAGCTGGCGAAGCCAAGAGCGGTGGCGAGCGGATCGTTCACTGAGGAGATCCACGACGCCGACTCCGCCTGCAGAGGATGCAAACCAAAGATAGCGGCGGCCAGGAGAGCTGAGCCAGCGTCCTTCAACAATCGGCTGGCGATGAAAAACGCAAACGCCGTGGCCGTTAGGTGTGCCAAGACCGATGTGATGTGGAACCAGTGGGGATTGAGCCCGAACAAAGTCTTATTGATCAGGAACCAGAGCGAAAGGAACGGGCGGTAGAAGCGGCCCTGCGACCCTGACATCGAGGCCCATAGCTGATGTGTGAACAGGAATCCTAATCGGCTCCACTGCAGGTTCGGGTTTTGCGGAATCTGGGGCGGGTCGTCGTACACCCAGCCGAAGGTGAAGGTTGAGGCATAGGTTAACAGCACGCCAATCAGCACGCCTGCGAGCGGGAGCAGGTTGGTCTGGGTTGGCGGGGACGTTGGTTCTTGGGTTGTTGAGGTGGGCACAATTTTACGGTCGCATGTTCGATTTCAGGATGCTGTTGCTTACCTCGTCCCAGCTTACAATGATCTCGCTCTCGATATGCCTAACCCTCTTGAGTCCTTTCAAATTGAGTCCGATATCGCACGGGCGTGGACATTGCCCTCTCATCTCTACACCGATCCGTCTGGCTTCGCGGCTGAGAAGGAACGCATCTTTGCTCGAAGTTGGCAGGTGGTGGGGCATCGCGACCAGGTGGCAAAGCCGGGCGATTATTTCACCACGGAACTGGTGGGCGAACCGCTGGTGATCGTGCGCGGCGCCGACGGCAAGCTGCGCGGGTTCTATAACGTGTGCCGCCACCGTGCCGGACCTCCGGCTGAGGGCTGCGGCTCGCGCAAACTCTTCCGCTGCGGATATCACGGGTGGACTTACGACCTGGATGGATCTCTGATCAGCGCCACGGAAATTGAGGGCGTCGAAGGCTTTCGTCCGGAAGATTTTGCTCTGGTGCCGGTGGCGGTCGAGGAATGGTTCAATTTCATCTTCGTGAACCTGAATAAGGATTCGCGGCCTCTACGCGAGAGCCTGGGCGAATTGCCGAAGCAGGCTGAGAGGTTTCATTTTGCCGGGATGAAACTGTTTGAGCGCCGCACCTATGACATGAAGTGCAACTGGAAGACTTATGTCGACAATTATCTCGAAGGCTACCACCTGCCCAGCGTGCATCCGGGACTGAATCGCGAACTCGACTACAACGCTTACGTGGTCGAGCCTCATGCGGAGTATGTGCGGCAGTTCAGTCCCATTCGGGGGGCGCAGCCGGGGGACACGGCTCCGCGACGTTACGCGGAAGCGCAGGAGAATCTGACGACGGACTATTTTTGGATTTTTCCCAACTGGATGCTGAACTGCTATCCCGACAATGTATCGCTGAACATCGTTCTGCCGATCGCCCCTGAGCGCTCGCTGGCTATTTTTGAGTGGTATCTGCCGGAGAAGGAGCATAGCAGTCCGGCAGCCAGGGCCTCAGTGGAATTCAGCGACCAGATCCAGATTGAGGACGTTGCCATCTGCGAGAGGGTGCAGAAGAATCTGGGCTCACGCAGCTATTCTCGAGGCCGATTCAGTGTGACGCAGGAGAAAGGCGTGCATGCCTTTCATCGAATGTATGCGGGCGCAATGAAAGCGCATTAACCGCCGAGAACGCCGAGGGCGCCAAGAAAGCAGCGCGGAGAATCTAAGGTCAGGGCAAGTTCATGCTGATTTTTCTCGGCGACCTCGGCGGGCTCGGCGGTTAAAGGGCTTCTGCCTTTACCAGCAGGCAGGTTACATCATCGTGCTGCGGCGTCGAGCCGACGAATAGATCCACTTCTGCCATCAGGCGCTTGAGCATTTCGCTGGGAGTTGTGGCGGTGCCGGCTGCGATGGCCGCCAGCAGGCGGGTTTCGCCGAATTCCTCCTGGTGGGCGTTTTCTGCCTCGACCACTCCGTCGGTAAAGATGACCAGCCAATCGCCGGGCGCGAGGGTAAAGCTGGCCGACTCATACTTGGCCTCGGGCAGGATGCCGAGAGGTAATCCGCCCACGTCGAGGCGCTCGATTGATCCATCGCTGCGTCGCAGGATGGGGTTGTTGTGGCCGGCATTTATGTAGTTGAAGACCCGGCGGGCCGCGTCATACTCGGCGAGAAAAGCGGTGGTGAAGCGCAATCCGCCCTGGCTGTTGGAGCAAGCGTACTTGTTCATGTTGGCGACAAGTTCTTCCAGAGGAACCTGTGCCGTGGAAAGGGTTTTAAGGCTGGCTTGAAAAGTCGCCATCAGCATGGCGGCGGGGATACTCTTGCCGGCGACGTCAGCGACGGCGAACACGATGCGACTTTCTTCGTTGGTTTTGCCGGGGCGCGGGAACACGTCGTAGTAATCGCCGGCGACCGTGTTAGCGGGGCGCGTGATGTAGGCGATCGAGATGCCCGGAATCTGCGGCGGAGCGCCGGGCAGAAGCCAGGTTTGAATTTCACGCGCGATCTGCAGGTCGCGCTTCATCACGACGCGGTCGGCAATCTCCAGAATCAGCAGCACGAACAGCAGCAGGCCACCCCAGAAATGGAAATCGAGTTCGACGACGTGGACTTCGTTCCCGCTCCCGCGATAGCTGAAACCGCTGCTGGGAAACACCAGCATGATCAGCGCCGCCAGTAGCAGGACGCGGCGGGCGGGCGAAAGTTTCTCTAAGACTGCCCAGAAAAACTCCTTAACGACGTGCAGACGGTGGCCGCGGCGAGTGAGTCCTTCGGGAGTCTTGGCGGCTACGTCGCGCGAATAGAGACGGTAGCTGGTGCGGGCATCGGTTTCGAACTGTGACCAGAGCTGGCTCAGCTCCATGCCTTCAGTGACCCGTTGCCAGAACCGGCGCAGCCGCAATCCAAGAGGAATGTGCTCCGCGCGTGCTGGTTCAGCCGGTGGAGAAGCGGTTGCCATGGGAGTCAGGTGATTATAGAGCAGTGGCCAGTGTCAGTGATCAGTGGCCAGTTGCGGGACTTCGATAAACTTCGCTTGGCTAGCCACTGAACACTGGTCGCTGAACACTGGCCACCGCCCACTGCCTTTAGAACAGCGCTAGCTGTTCGTCGAAAGCCTGCGCTGGCCACTTCTCGGCGTACATCGCTCCGCGTGGGTCGGCGCGGCGGATGCCATATTTCTCGCGGAAGCGCGCGACGAGTTGTGCGATGCGCTTGCCGTAAGAAGGCGGTAGAAACGAGTGGTCCTGATAGCGCTTGCGATAATTCTCGACCAATTGCGGGAAGTGCTGCTCGAGAAAGGGAAGAAAAACCGCCGCGGAACAGGGTTTTAGAAATAATGGTCCAGCGAAGATGTGGCGGGCGCCAGCGGCGGCGGCCGCGCGCACTACGGCCTCCAGATCTGCGGGCGAATCGGTTATGCAGGGAAGGACGGGCGAGCAGCTCACACCCACGGTCAGGCCCGCCTCGCTAAGCTCGCGGACGGCTTCCATGCGCAGATCCGGGCGAGGAGCACGCGGCTCGAGAATCCGAGCCAGCTCGACGTTCAACGTCGTCACCGTGATATGAATCGAGAGCGCGTTATTCTGCGCGACTGCACGGAGAAGATCCACATCGCGAACGACGAGATTGGACTTGGTGACGATCCCCAACTCGAAGCCACGGTGGCGCGCGAACTCTTCGAGAATGCTGCGCGTGATTTCGTAGCGGCGCTCGGCCGGCTGGTAAGGGTCAGTCGCGGTGCCGAGGGCGATGGGTTCGCCGCGCTTGACGCGCCGCAGTTCGCGCCGCAGCAGGTCTGCGGTGTGCTGCTTGACGTAAATCTTCTGCTCGAACTCGGCGCCATCGCGCATTTCCATGAATTCGTGAGTGTAGCGCGCATAGCAGTATTTGCAGGCGAACTCGCAACCTCGGTAAGGATTGATAGTCCAGGTGAAGGGCATCCGGCGGCCGCTGACACAGCGGTTCAGCAGGGATTTCGCCGAGAGAGTGAAGTATTCAACATTGTGGCCTTCGCGCAGAGATTCGCCCTCAGACGCGAGCCGGGCAATGCCGACCAGAGGAGATTTCTCGGGAGGCGCGAGCGATCTCTCGGGGAGCGCGAACAGGGGCAAGCTTGACATATTCGCCTTTTGTTCGCCTATGGTAAAACTCCATGCCGTGCCTGTCAAGATCGAAATTAAGAATTAGGAAAGCCGATCTAAACCCTTTGGTTTATTAATGCACTGAAGATATGGGCTCTTTAGCAGCAAGCTTCATGCTTGTTTTCGCTTCTTAGCACGGCGTTCCAACTCCCGGTCGTATGCGTCGCGGCGTGCGAGCCGTTCACGTTCGCTCTCGCGCAGGTTCACTTCCAATTCGTGTCTAACTCGGCTGGTTTTTCTTCCATCACGCGTCTTCACCAAGCAGAAAACGAAAAGGCGATCGGCCTGATCCGGGACTTTGGCCCTGGCTTCTTTCGTGCCGAACCCTTTCGTGCGCGAACCAAGAGAGGGCAGCTTCCGAAGAGGATCGACAGGTTCGACTACCTGCTTGCGTGCTTCCGCAGCGATGAAATTTCTCAGCACATGTTGAGTGTATTGGAGGGTGATCTGGGTGTTGGTGACCAGGGAAAAGCCCACCAGGCGGAGGACCGCTTCTTCCAGCGCGCGATTATTTGACCGGACATTCTGCGCAATGTAGAGCGTTACATCCGCGGGGAGCGTTAATTCTATCTTCGCTGCTGCCTTCCGCAGAATCGCGACTCTTGCGTCAAGGTCAGGGGTCAGAACCAGGTGCGGAACACTTGCCTCCTGCATGGGGCTTATTTCCTCTGCCGGAGATTGTACTGCTCATCGTAGGAGAATGCCCGGGCAAAAGCGCCCCAAGCACGCCACCCGCTAAAAGCGTGATTTCAAGGCTGGCTAGCGGGTTTTTCCGCCGGCTTCTCGAACAACTTGGGATCGACGGTCGGATTCAACTCCAGCGATGTGTACTCTGATTTGCTCGAATCCTGACCGTTCTGTTTGTTTTTGCGCACGAAGGGAACGTTCAGGCCGTTCACTGGCTTCCAGTCCTCCATGTCAGTTTCACCCTGCGCGGGTTGGCCCTGGCTCAGCGTTCGATATGTTTCTTTCAGGATGTGGCCGGTCTGGGGATCGACGAACCACCGGATGGCCACGCCGGCGGAATTCACATCCACGATGCGCGCATCGATGTCGCCAACCTTCTCGGTTCCACCGGCATGGAAAAACACACTGGGATCGTTCGCATGGGAAGCGATGAAGATGGGATCGCGCTTAATCTGCTCCAGAGACTCTGTCTTCTGCGAAGCAGGGAAGTCGCGCATGCCCTGGCCGGGAATCGCCATGAAGGCCGCATCTGGCGTGACCACGATATTCACGGTTCCGTTCGGAGTCTGCATTTCCGCGTGCAGATGGTCGGGGTAAACGATTACAGTTTCCATCTGCATTGGGAACTCGCCCTGCGGCGTTTTCTGCGTGACCGTCAACTCCGCCTTTACGGATTTGACGGCCGCCAGTTTGGCCTCGCCGCCCATCGCAGCGACCACCTTCGCTGCGAGCGCTTTGCCTTCTTCGTTGGAGGCTGTCGGTTTTGCGGTCTCTTCTTCTTTTGCGCCTTCCTTCGCGCCGGGCGGAGGCGGAATGGTGATATCGATTTCCTTCACTGATCCAAGTGACGAGAGCGGTTTATCGAAATCTTTGGTGTTGCCGATTACCAGCACTGCGAACTGGTTGCGATGCACATATTTCGCCGCTACGCGATTCACGTCGGCCGCTGTGACTTTCTCGATCTCCGCCGGAAATTTGTCGAGCCAGTCGGAGGGGTATCCGTAGTACTCGTAGGTCAGGCGCTCGTAAAGAACTTTATCGGGCGAGTCGAGGCGGAAGATAAAAGCGTTCAGGATGGCATCTTTCGCGTGCTTGATTTCTTCGTCGGTGATGGGCTTCTTGGCGAGGTCGTCGATGTCTTCATTGAGCGCCTGAATTGATTCGATCGTGCTCTCGCTCTTCGTACCCATGGAGAATTCCTGGATGCCGGGGTGCCCGAAATTCGCTCCGATTGCGCCGCCCACGTGGTAGGCCAGGCCGCGCCTGGTGCGGATGTCGTTAAACAGCCGCGAAGAGAATCCCCCGCCGAAAGCCTCATTGAAAACAGTGATGGCGTAGTAATCCGGATTGTTGCGTGTAGTCCCGAGCGTGACCATTTGAATGGTGCTCTGGTTCACATCGTCTTTCGGGATGAGGTAGTAGCCGGGCTTGGCCGGATGGTATTGAATGTCATCTTTCGGCAGTTCGGACCCCTTGGGCCAGGCCTCGAAAGCCGCGCGCAACTTGGCTTCCATCGCCGCTGCGTCGAAGTCGCCACTGATTCCGAGGATGACGTTGTTGGGGTGCACATAGGTGTGGTGCCAGTCGATCAGATCCTGTCGCGTTACTGCGGCCACGGTTGCGTACTCAGGTTCGCGGGCATAGGGATTGTCCGCCCCATACGCCAGCTTGGAAGATTCCCGAGACGCAATCTCTCCAACCTCATCGTTGCGCCGCGAGATGCCGTCCTGGGCCTGCTTCTGTGCCAGGTCGAGCTTGTCGGCACGGAATTCAGGATTCTGCAACAGGTCGGCGAAGACTTTGAAGACATCGTCGAAGTCGCCTTTCAGGCAACTCAAGCTGATGGTGGTTGAATCGGAATTACCACCGGTCTCGACCTTGGCCGCCCGCACCTCGAGAAAATCGTCGAGTTGATCGCCCGTTTGGGTCTTGGTGCCGCCGGTGCGCCAGACTTCGCCGAAAAGATCCACCAGCCCAACTTTGCTGGCCGGTTCATCGCGAGAACCGCCGCGAATGCGAGCCGTGCCCCCAATCAGCGGGAGTTCGTGATCCTCCTGCAGGAAGATCACCATGCCGTTCGAAAGCTCAACGCGTTTCGGCTGCTGGGGATGGAAAGCGGGCAGAGGAGGAACGGGGATTTGGTGCCAGTTCGCCACCTGCGCCGCGGCCCTTGAGGGATGAGCGAAGACCGGAGCGACCACCAGGATCGTCGAGAAAGCGAGGGCAAGCCTTCTCATTGCGCACCTCCCTGACCCGCCGGTGCTTGATCGGATGAATCGTGATTCGACGCGCCCTTATCTGATCCCTGCTCGCCACTTTGTCCCTTCATGGTTTCGATTACGCCTACGGTGCGGTTATTGTCGTTGAAAGTCTCGTTGGCTACCCGCCGGATGTCTGCCTTCGTTACCTTGTCGATGCGGTCTACCGATCGGAACAACTCGCGCCAATCGCCGTAACGAGTCTGGTAAATCGCCAGTTGGGTTGCCAGTCCCTCGTTTTCTCCCAGTCCGCGGATGAGATTGGCCTTGGTGCGGGTCTTGATCATTTTCAACTCGTCATCGCTGATGTCTTCCTTCTTCAGGCGTTCGATTTCGACGTGAATTGCGTCCCCCACTTCTTGCGGAGTGTGTCCCGGCAGCGGGAAAGCGTAAAAGGCGAACAGGTGCGGATACTTCGTTCCGGGCAGGCCGCTAAATCCGGCAGAGAACGATGCGATCTTTTTGTCGCGCACCAGTGCGCGGTAAAGGCGGGAGGTGCGCCCCTCCGACATGAGATCGGTGATGGCGTCATACACCGCATCGTCTTTCGTCATGTAGTCGGGCCGGTGGTAGCCCTCAAGATAGAGGGGCTGCGACTTTTCCATGAGCACGACCTTGCGCTCCGAGTTCTGCGGAGGCTCGGTGGTGGTGGTTTCATCGGGTTTCTGGCTCGCAGGCAGACGGCCAAAATACTTTTCGAGGATGGGCATGACCTGTGACGCTTTCAAGTCACCGGCCACCGCGACCACCATGTTCGAGGTTACGTAGTACTTGTCAAAAAACTTCTTGGCATCGGTGGCCGAGAAGGAATTCAAGTCTGACATCCATCCGACCGTTGGCCGGTGGTAGGGATGAGCCTCGAATGCCGCGGCGCTAAACTGCTCGAGCAGCCGGCCGATCGGGTTGCTATCGGTGCGCATCCGGCGCTCTTCGATCACCACGTTGCGCTCCTTGTAAAACTCGCGCAACACGGGGTGAAGAAAGCGCTCTGACTCGAGATAGGCCCACAGCTCCAGCCGGTTCACGGGAAGCGCATAGTGATAGGCGGTCTCGTCGTAATCGGTGAAGGCATTGAGATCCTGGCCGCCGCTCTGCTCGACGATCTTGCCGAACTGGTTGGGTACGACAAACTTGTCGGCTGTGGCGATGTCGTCCTTCCACGCCTTTTCCAGTTGTTTCAGCTTAACCTCGTCGCGACCCACTCGCTTATCGCGCTCGGCGATGTAGGCTGCGTAGGCGGTCTCCACCTTCTCCAACGCAGGCTTCTCGGCGGCGTAGTTTGTGGTCCCGATCTTGTCGGTGCCTTTGAAGGCCATGTGCTCGAACATGTGGGCCAAGCCGGTTTTACCCATGGGATCCTGCGTCGAGCCGGCGTCGACCATGGTGAAGAAAGAGAACACCGGAGCCTCTGGCCGCTCGCAGATGACGATAGTCAGGCCATTCGGCAGTTTCTTAACCGTGATGCGCTTTTCAAAAGAGGCGAGATCCTGGGCCGCGGCAAGCGTCGTGAGGATGAGAAGCAATACGAGAGTGACGGGCCGGAGTATGCGATCTTTCATTGGACCTCCAAAGGACTGGGCGAAACTGCTTGGACGGACATTTTGGACAACCATGTTAGACGGATGTGAAGGGCAGAAGTTTGAAATTACGTGGAGGAATGGGAGGTTGTCAAACCGGCTTCAGGCGTTGATTCGAGCGAAACTCTAAGAGGCTGCATTTTGCGCTCAGCGCGGTTTGAGGCACAATGCCTGCGGGAGCGTACTTAATGGATTCGACGATCGAGGTCCAGGGGAAGCAACTCAAGCTGTCGAATCTGGAAAAGGTGCTGTATCCGGCGACCGGATTCACCAAGCAGCAGGTGATCGACTACTACGTTCGTATTGCGCCGGCGATGGTGCCACATCTGGCCGGTCGTCCACTAACCCGCAAGCGCTATCCCAACGGCGTGGACGAGGAATTTTTCTACGAGAAGAATGCGCCGCAGCATCGGCCCGACTGGGTGAAGACCGCTCCCATCTGGAGCGAGAGGAACCGCCGCACCGTCCATTACATTCTCGCCGACGATCTGGCCACGCTGGTCTGGCTGGCAAATCTCGCGGCAATTGAGCTGCATCCCTCCCTATCGCTCGCGAAGGAC